>Ga0137409_10000462_pt1 | contig 44516 bp, 31 predicted proteins | sample CZODoug1_16funga_FD_122059 | JGI IMG/M metagenome (GOLD analysis project Ga0137409, IMG submission 122059) | Vadose zone soil fungal communities from Angelo Coast Range Reserve, California, USA - CZODoug1_16fungal (Hybrid Assembly) | ecosystem: Environmental > Terrestrial > Soil > Vadose zone...
CGTGGGCGCTCACAGTCTCCGCCACGGCGGCACCAGCGGCGGATGCGACGTCCGCGTCGACCGGCGGAGGAGCGGATTTACAGGAAATTATCGTGACGGCGCGCCATGAGCGTGAAAACCTTCAGGTAGTTCCGGTATCCATCACCGCGATAAGCGGCGAGGATATCAGACAGAAGAACATCGTCAGTCCGGATGACTTCAATACGACTGTTCCAGGATTGACCGTGGCGGCAACGAGCCTCGACCGGGCTTCTGTTACCTACACCATCCGCGGACAAGGGCAAATATTGGGAGGTCCCGATCCGGCCGTGGCGTCCTACTTCAATGACGTGCCTACCGTCGTGACGAGCTCGGGTTTCCTGTTCGATCTAGAAAACCTCGAAGTCCTCAAAGGACCGCAGGGCACGCTGTTCGGTGTTAACTCCACGGGCGGGGCGGTTCTTTACGTGCCACAGCATCCTACCAACGACTTCGAAGGCTATATAGACGCGACAAACGGTAATTACAATGCGCGGCGGTACCAAGCGGTCCTCAACGTTCCTCTTATCAGCGATGTGCTCATGGCGCGTTTTGCCATCGACGCTAACAAGCGTGACGGCTACACCACGAATCCCGTCAATGGACATCAGTACGACAACACCGACTATCTGGCTGCGCGATTGGGCGTGACGTATAGGCCCAGCGACCGGTTCGAGAATTACTTCTTGGTAAACTTCAGCACGATCAGCGAGCACGGCGCGGGCAATGAGTGCCTCGTCTATAACCCTGAAGCGACTTTCTTTGCCGGTGCGGGTGACGAGGCGGCAGCATGTGCGGCTCAAAAGATATACGGTCCGCGCCTGGTGAACGCTTGGATGCCACCCCTTGGGGATTACATAAAGGTACGCAACAAAACCGCCGACGACACAATGACAATCAAGCTGACCGACGATATTACGCTGAAGAATATCTTTGCTTATCGCGAATACCTATACAAACAGTCCTACACAAATTACGGCACGCCGTTTCCGATTTATGAATATTCGTTAGTCCCGAATTGGTCGGCGGGTCTCGGCGTTGCAGCACCTTCGCAGATAACATATTCGGACGAAATTCAATTGCACGGTGATTCATTTGAACACCATCTGCACTGGCAGACCGGTCTTTACTTCGATACCGTCTCACCGCATGCCCATGACGATATCGATATCGCAAGCTACTACGACGTCGCTACCGTCACTTATCAATCCCTCAATTGGAAAAAGCGTCACGCCGTGTACGGGCAGGGCACCTATGATCTGACCGACAAGCTAAGTGTTACCGTTGGCGGTCGCTACACCGAGGACCTTCGTAGACAGTTGACCACTCCGCTGAATAGCGGCGGCAGTTCGGACCTGAATGCGAAATTCGAGGCGCCGACATGGAACGTGAGCCTGCAGTATCAGCCTATCCCCGAGACCATGCTCTACCTTGCGAGCCGCAAAGGCTACAAGAGCGGTGGATTCAATAACGTCAGCGACAGCGGGGCGCAAAAGTTCGGACCGGAATTCGTGACCGACGTCGAAGTGGGCGAGAAGACGGAGTTTCACGTCGCCGACGTCAAGGGCCGTATCAATGCCGACGTGTATCGCAGCAAGTTTACCGGCTGGCAGGAGAGGGTCACGACGATCATCCAGACACCGATCGGCCCGGAGCCTGTCGCCCTCGTCACGAATGTGGCGGATGGTATCGTCCAAGGCGCCGATATCGAGGCCACCATCATCCCGACGTCGCATATTGAACTGTCCGCGTTCTATAGTTATGTGGATCCGTATTTCACGAGCAATACCGTCGACGGCGTGGATTATTCCAAATTTCCGGTTGCGAATATCGTGAGGCACAAGGCTTCGCTAACGGCAACCTATTTGCTTGGATTGCCGGCGTCGATCGGTGACGCATCGGTGTCGGCAACTTATTCCTGGCAGTCCGCCAAGTCGGGCGTCTTGGATTTGGACTTTTCGACCACCGCGGACCCCTTGCATGGCGAAACTCCCTCCTACGGACTACTCAACCTCCGCGCCGATTGGAGGAGGGTTCTTGGCCATCCCATGGATCTCAGTGCCTTTTGCGACAATGCCACGAACAAAACGTATCTCTCTCTCATGCTCAGTGGTTGGACTCTGGGTCAGGACACCGGCCAGTATGGGCCGCCGAGAATGTTCGGCGTGTCGGCGCGGTGGCACTTTGGACACTACTAGCCGGCGGTGCGTTGTCTCGAAATCTGACCCATCAGGCTGGCGGATCGCACAGCTTTTCTCCGGAGGATGAATTCAAATGCCAAATGAAGCTACGCCAACCCGTGTCGCACCACCACCCTTCGTGACCGAGGAAATCACGATCGTTGACAGCGATGGGCATCCTCGGCTGCTGCTCTCCGCGAAGTCCGGTGTCCCGAAAATCGAAATGCTTCAGACGAATGGGCAATCAAGCTTTGAAGTTGCGCTCGACTCCGCGGGTCACCCGGCCATGAAGCTCAGTAATCCAGATGCAACGGGCCCGGCAGCCACTTTGGAGGTGGTCGAGACTGGCACCCACGTGAAGTTCGTTCGCCCGGCTGGTGGCACGAGCTATCTATTCTTGAACAATGCCGGTGGGTCCGGCGTCGTTCTGATCGATACCAATGGCGTGCGCCGTATCGTTATGCTCGTCACGGCAGATGGGACCGTCAAGATCGAACGCTTCGGACCTGATGGAAAGCCGCTACCTTGATCGGCAGCGGCCGTCTGTGTGGTAGTCTTGGTCTTGTAAAGCGGTCATGGGCGGCGCACGCATGCAGCGCTGAATCCCGGCGCCCTACGCCCTTAAGAGCCTATTAGCCGCAGCACGTATCCAGCCAGCGAGGCGCCGATGACCGGCCCTACGATAGGCACCCAGGAATACGCCCAATCCGACCCGCCCTTGCCGGCTATCGGTAATAGAGAGTGCGCCAAACGAGGACCAAAATCACGTGCGGGATTGATGGCATATCCGGTGGTCGCGCCAAGAGAGAGTCCAATCGACCAGACAAGACATCCCACCAGGAATGGAGTTAGTCCAGTGGCGGCTCCCGTGGAGAGAACGAGTTTGGAAGTCATCGCGCCGACGACGATGACCAGGACGAACGCGCCGACAATTTCGCTGAACAGATTGAAACCATAGGAACAGATGGCCGGCCCGGTGCAAAACACGGCCAGCTTGGCGCCGGGATCCTCGGTCATCTTCCAATGCGGAAAGTAAAACAGCCACACGACTACGGCGGCCGAGAAGCTCCCGGCTACCTGCGCGGCAAGGTAGGGAACAATCTTGGAGAACTCTCCGGCTTTCACCGCAAATGCCATGGTGATTGCCGGATTGAGGTGGGCGTCGGCGCTGCCGAAGAGGTTCGCCGTGAAAATCCCGCAGAGCACGGCAAAGGCCCAGCCGGTCGTGATGACCATCCATCCGGCGCCTTCCGCCTTGGTGCGCTTGAGGACGCAGGCCGCCACCACGCCGTCACCGAGCAACATCATCATGAAAGTTCCGGAGAATTCACCCAGCAATGCGCCGCGCATCAAGCGCCCCCGCTGACCGCCGCCGGCTTGGCAGGCAGGAGCGTGTATTGTCTGGCCAGCGCGGTGAAACGCTCGACCTGACCGGCGATCCACGTCTCGTCGCGGCCCAACTCCGCGGCCATGAGCTGTGCGACCCGGCGCGCGATGGCCGTGGCCGCACGAGCATTCAGGAGCAGGGCTCGCGTGCGGCGTGCAAGCGCATCGTCGAGCGTTCGAGACATCTCGTGACGCACCGACCACACGACCTCGGCGGCGATGTAGGGCATGTCCGGGTGCAGAGTCTCACCGAACGCTTCATTCTCGCTCACGATTTCGCGGATGCCTTCAGCGTCCGATCCGTAGACGGCTAAATCGCCGAGTTCCTTCGGATTCTGATGGTGTCCGTGAATTTGCAGGTCAGCCGTGACGCACGGACTCTCCGGCAGACTTCCCAGCGTGATGGCATGATCGACGCAGTCTTCCGCCATATGCCGGTACGTCGTCCACTTGCCGCCGACGATGGTCATCAATCCTGAATTGTCGATGTGAATGGTGTGTCCTCGGGAGAGCGCCGAGGTCTTGCCCTCGCCTCCGCCGGGAGCACTGACGAGCGGCCGGATGCCGACGTAGATGCTCAAGACGTCGCCGCGGGACGGCGGCCTGCTCAAGTATTCGCGGGCAGTTTCGAGCACGAAGTCGATTTCCTCTTCGAGCGGCAGCGGCTCGTAGGAGGGCTTGTCGATGGCCGTGTCGGTGGTCCCCACCAGCGTCCGGTTATGCCAGGGGATCGCGAATAGCACGCGACCGTCACTGGTCCGAGGAACCATGATGGCGTTGTCCCCCTTCAGAAAGGAGCGGTCGAGCACCAAGTGTATTCCTTGACTCGGGGTGACCATCGGTTCGGCATCGATCTGCGCCAATCGTCTGGTTTCATCGGTGAAGATGCCCGTCGCATTGATCACGACCTTGGCATCCGCCGTGTACCGGACGGTCGCTTCGCGATCTTCGATGACGACACCGGAGAGGAAGCCATCGTCGCCCTTGAGAAATTCAACCGCCTCCGCATAATTCACGACGGTGGCGCCGTGATCCACCGCGGTCGCGAGCAGGTGGATCAGCAGACGCGTGTCGTCGAACTGTCCGTCGTGGTAAAGAACGCCCCCCCGGAGGCCTTCCCGCTGGATGGTCGGCAATCGCTCAAGCGTCTCAGCCAACGATAGAACCCGCGATTTGCCGAAGTTGTATTTTCCGGCCAGGAGGTCATACACCTTCATTCCGATGCCGTAAAAAGGCGCTTCCCACCAGGAGTAGTTTGGGACCACGAAGGGCAGGTCATGAACGATGTGCGGGGCATTGCGCAGAAGCAGCCCACGCTCCTTGAGCGCCTCCATCACGAGTGAGATATTCCCTTGTTCGAGGTAACGGACACCGCCATGAACCAGCTTGGTCGACCGGCTCGATGTGCCTTTGCCGAAGTCCTCGCGTTCGATCAGCAATGCATCGAGCCCGCGCGCGCTGGCATCCACGGCAACACCCGCGCCGACCGCCCCGCCGCCGATGACGACGATGTCCCATGGCGTCGTGCGGCTCCTGACCCGTGACAGCATCTCCTCGCGATTCATGCGACGCTCTTGTTCCAGCCCTTGGACCGGGCAACCGCATCTTGCCACCGGATGTACTGCTGCTTCGCCCGCTCGCGATCTTTTTGCGGACTGAAAACCTGGCTTGCAGGGCGCGTCTTGGCTATCTCCTTCACGTCGCTCCAATACCCGGTGGCCAAACCGGCGAGATAGGCCGCTCCCTGGGCCGTTGTTTCGAGGATGGCCGGGCGTTCGACGGGAATCCCCAGCACGTCCGCCTGAAATTGCATCAGCATGTCATTTGCCGCCGCGCCGCCGTCGGCCCGGAGCATGGGCGATTTGGTGCCTGTATCGCTCTGCATCGCCATGAGAACATCGGTCACTTGAAACGCAATGCTCTCAAGTGCGGCCCGCGCAATGTGCCCGATCTCCGTATCGCGCTGCAATCCGATGAGCATGCCGCTGGCGTAAGGGTCCCAATGAGGCGCGCCCAGCCCTGTAAATGCCGGAACGAGGATGAGATTGCCCGAATCCCGCACCCCTTCCGCAATCTTTTCGATGTCCGGTGCCTTCTCGAAAAAACGCATCTTGTCCCGGAGCCACTGAACGACGGCGCCGCCGATGAACACGCTGCCTTCGAGCGCGTATTGCGGCTTCCGTTCCGTGCTGCACGCCATCGTCGTGATGAGGTTCTCCTTTGACAGCGCAAATTTGCCGCCTATGTTCTGCAGGAGAAAACACCCGGTTCCGTAGGTGTTCTTGGCGTCGCCGGCGTTTACGCAGAGCTGACCAAACAGGGCCGCTTGCTGATCGCCCGCAATGCCTGCGATCTCGATATCGCCGAGGCCAAGCGACGTACTGACTCGCGACACCTTTTCGCTCGACCAGACGACCTCGGGCATCATGCTTTCAGGGACGTTGAGGAGCTTCAGAAGGTCCGCGTCCCACTTGTCCTTGACGATGTTGTACATCAGGGTACGCGACGCATTGGTGCGATCAGTGATATGGCGCTTGCCGCTGGTAAGGTTCCAGATGAGCCAGGAGTCGACGGTCCCAAACGCGAGCTTGCCCTGTTCGGCGCGGGCCCGCGCACCGTTCACGTTGTCGAGAATCCATGCGACCTTGGTGCCCGAGAAATAGGGATCGATGAGCAACCCGGTCTTCTTTCTGATCTGCTCTTCGTTGCCGTCCTTCTGCAGCTGCGCACAAAACTCCGCGGTTCGGCGGTCCTGCCAGACGATCGCGTTATAGACCGGCGTGCCGGTGTCCCGGTCCCACACGAGCGCGGTCTCCCGCTGGTTCGTGATGCCGAGCGCCACGACGTCGCGTGGGCGTATGCGCGCACGGGCCAAGACCTCCACGGCGGTGTTGAGCTGGGTCGTGAGGATGTCCATGGGATCATGCTCAACCCAGCCCGTTTTAGGAAAATGCTGGGCGAATTCATGCTGGGCGATTCCGGCGATCCTGCCTTCACGGTCGAAGAGCATGGCCCGCGAGCTAGTTGTGCCCTGGTCAAGCGAGAGGACGTATTGCGTCATCGGAGGATCCACCTTTTTGTAGTACTGTCCAGCCCGCTAAACGACATCAAGTCGCAAGTAATCCCACTTGGTGATGTCGGAAGCGTTTTGCCCGTGGGGCATGGCGCAGTATTACAAATTTCCGGGATTCTTGATGCCCCTATTACCTTTCGGGTACTTGAGCCAAGCTCCTGGCGCCAAGCTCCTGGCGGCCGTTCGGGCCCCTCCACGGCTATCGAGCAGACAAAGCAAGGGCACCCTGACATTGCGCAGCCAAAAAGGCGTTTTGCTTGGTCCCACTACCCCGCTCACGATCCTAAAGGTTGTCCCCGCTCACGATCCTAAAGGTTGTCATTGTACTTGTCAAATGAAAAGCTCCCTTGCGGCTCGCAAGCAAGCACGTGTACGATTGCGGATATCGCAAACAATTGCCCACGAGATTCCGATTGCCAAATAAAAATTCTCGACATGGGAGAGCGAGGCGCGGCTACCCACCGTGACATCCGTGAGAATGCTATGAACAGTTTATTGTTTTCCCCACTCCAAATACGTGAACTGACCTTTCGTAATCGGATCGTCGTCTCACCCATGTTGATGTATCAGGGTGTCAATGGATTCGCTTCGGATTGGCACTTGGTCAACCTCGGGAGATTCGCAATCGGCGGGGCTGGATTGGTCTTTCTTGAATCGACAAAAGTGCATGCGCGCGGTTGCACTACGCCGCGCGACTTGGGGATTTGGAAAGATGACTTTATAGTGCCTTTGAAACGAATTACTGACTTCGTTCGGGCCCAGGGTGCCCGAATCGCTATCCAGATTGGACACTCTGGGCGCAAGGCAAGGAACGCGCTGCCCTGGGAAGGCCGTTCCCCTCTAACGACCTTTGTCGGCGTTGACCACGGCGAAGAATGGGATCTGATCGGTCCGAGCGCCCTGCCGCATAGCGCCTCGTCCGGCGTTCCCCGCGCACTGACGATTGCGGGCATTCAAACGGAAATCGAAGATTGGGGCAAGGCGGCTACCAGAGCGCTTCAAGCCGGATTCGATGTCCTGGAAGTACATGCGGCCCACGGATACCTGATCCACCAATTTTTGTCGCCAACCGCCAACCATCGCGCGGATCAGTATGGCGGATCACTAGCCAACCGCTTGCGGTTCGCAGTGGAAGTCGTTGACGAAGTACGTCGGCACTGGCCGTCCCACAAGCCTCTATTCATGCGGATATCCGCCGCGGATGGCGCCGACTGGACATTGAACGACAGCATTGAACTTGCGAAGGTCGTCAAGACCCATGGTGTCGACGTAATCGACTGCAGCAGTGGCGGGATAAGCAGAGACGTGTTTGAGGCTCCGCGGCCAGGGTATCAGGTACCTTACGCCGAGGGGATTAAAGCCCATGGGGGCATACGGACGATGGCGGTTGGACTTATCACCGACGCCCACCAAGCCGAAGATATTCTGCGCCGCGAGCAAGCCGATCTAATCGCGCTAGGCCGCGAAATGTTGATCAACCCCAATTGGCCCATCCAGGCTGCGCAGCAGTTGGGTTGCCGAGATCCTTTTGCACTGCTTGCGCCGAGCTACCGGTACTGGCTCGAAAAGCGCGCCAACCTTACCCCGACCACTTAACCGTTACCCGCACCCGTGTGCACGGGTATGCGCGACTCAATACGCGACCTTGTCTCCGCCCTTCAACCCCAGCATCTTTCGCGCCTCTTCAGGAGATGCGACCTGCAAGCCCAGACCTTCGATAACCCTCCTGGCCTCGCTGACTTGCTCCCCATTCGACTTCGCCAGCCGTCCCTTACCGATCCAGAGCGAATCTTCCAAACCGACCCGCACGTTCCCGCCCAGTTGCGCGACGAGCGTCGCGACCGCCATTTGGCTTTTACCTGCGCCCAACGCCGACCAGTAATACGCATCTCCGAATAACCGATCAGCAGTACGCTTCATGTGAAGAACTTCCTCGGGATGGCTGCCGATACCGCCCATCAGGCCAAACACCGTCTGGATGAACAACGGCGCCTTGACCAGCCCTGCAGAATAAAAGTAGTGCAGATTGTGGAGATGGCTCGTGTCGTAGCACTCAAACTCGAAGCGGACACCGCCCTCTGAGAGCGTGTCAATCGCATAACGAATGTCCTTGTAGGTATTCCTAAATACGAGATCATGCGATCCCTCAATCATTTCGCGTTCCCACGGATACTTAAAATCCCGGTATCGATTGAGCATGGGAAACAGGCCAAGGTTCATGGATCCCATGTTGAGACTTGCCACCTCCGGTTTCAACACCGCCGCCGGGAGCAACCGCTGATTCACCGGTATATAGGGCGATCCACCGGTGGTTAGATTCACAACAACGTTCGAGCGCTTCTTGATGAGTTTGAGAAAAGGTTCAAAGGCCTCAGGGGTTTGGACCGGGTGCCCATCGATCGGATCTCGTGCATGCATGTGTACGATCGCTGCACCCGCCTCCGCCGCGTCCACGGCCGAATCGGCAATCTCCTCGGGCGTCACCGGCAGATAGGGCGACATTGACGGCGTGTGGATCGATCCCGTGACCGCGCAAGTGATGATCACTTTTCCGTTTTCGTTGGCTTTCATGACCCTATCCCCCGTAGTAAACCAATCGTAAATTCCCAATATCCACGATGCAGTACATGCCGGTCGCCACGGAATGTCGCGCAGCAGCATCCCACGAGCCCCGTTCGTACCGCTTTCAAGTCGAAAAGCACCCGCCGCTGGCAGCCAGCTACTTACCAAGCGTCAAAGTCGGTCATCAAAGGAATTTCGCATATTTCTGATGATTCTTTATAGGACGGGAGATCGTTCAAGTCAATGTATTTGTTCATTTGATCAGTAGCGAACCAGTGTGGCCACGCCCGTGACACAATTGCCAACATTGCGCCTCAATGGCCCGATCAGGTGGGATCCCGGGAACTCACGGTCTTAAATGTGGTGAGCATGTGGTGGGTGTCGAGATACTCCCTCATCTCCGTAATCCACCCGTCTTCTCAGGGTCGTGGCTGACACTGTCGGGCCGTGGCCTATTGACGCCTCCCGCCTCGTCGGATAAACGGTATGGTCGGCCGACGACCAGGGGACTTGAAAGTAGGGCTGTGCTAATGTCAAATGCGGTCCGACCCGTCTATTATGCCGGAAATGCAATTGGAACTATAATGGCGAAAAGCAAACGCGTAGACGTAAGAAAGAAGGAAGCCGCGTCATCACCTAAGAAGAAAACGCCGCGACGCCCCGAAGAGGTAAAGGCAAGAATCATCGAGGCGGCTATCTCGGCGTTTGCTCGCCAAGGATTCGACGGGGCGCGCATGCGCGCCGTGGCAGCAGATGCCGGAATCTCCATCCAGCTGCTTGTCCATCACGTCAAATCCAAAGACAAGCTTTGGCGATTCATGATGGAACATATTTTCGAGCAGTATAACCAATTCATGTCTACGGCCATGTCGGCACGGTCTCCCTCAACCGCTGCCAAGCGCTTGAAACAGGCAATCGCGGACTTGGCGCACTTCACCGCGACCATGCCCCAGCTTCATCGCATCATCACCGCGGAGGCTGCCCATCCAACGCCCCGAATGCTTTGGCTGACGGAGCGCTTCGGCAAACAGGGCTTTGAGAATTGGTGTTCACTGATAGAGGACGCTCAGCGCGAAGGGGCGGTACGCAATGTCAGTCCGGCTCGGCTTCGTTTCGCCATTGTGGCCATGACCGCAGTGCCGTTCGCGGTGGCAGCGGAATATGAGTATTTTACCGGCAAGAGCCCATTCTCGAAGAATGAGGTCGCTCAAATGATCGACATGGTCTGCGAAATGGTCTTTATCCGAGAAGTCTAGGCGATTTGGGGGAGTCGACGGACGCGCCGATCGGACTGCGAAATCTCTCCCTGTATCGAGTCCTCTGCGAGAGCCTGGCGTTGGGCCGGCCCACACAGTTTCCCCGCCATACGATGGCTACACATACCGCTGGATACAGCATCCTCCTTGTCAGATGTCAAATAACGAGTTAGGGTGCGTTAGCGGCTCATCATTAGGCGCAGTTTCTTGAGATCGTACCGTCTACTTCCAACTTGATTACGAGGCATCATGAGAAAGCTGATCCAATCCCTACACTTTGTGTCGATTGCCGTCTTGGCCGGCTCGTGGGTTCACGCTACCACGGGTGACAGGACGGCGGAATACAACTCGACGGCCGAGATCAATGCGTCTGTCACGAAGACGGTCGACGGATCGGCGGCCCACCTGTTAAAGAGTGATGCGGGCACACCGGTATACGTCATTCGCCGCGATGGGCCTGGAAAAGTCGAGGTTCACCGAAAACTCAACGATGTTATCGTCATCCGTGAAGGCACCGTTAGCGTGCTCATCGGCGAGAAGGTCGAAGGTAACCGGGAAGTAAAGCCAAACGAGTGGCTCGGCGGGAGGATCATCGGTGGTACGAGTTACACGTTGGCTCCGGGAGACGTGCTCTTCATACCGGCGGGCCTCGGGCATGTGATGACACCGCCCCCTGGCGGCGCCGTCACCTATCTTGTGGTGAAGACTGACGCCAAATAATGAGCACTTACGTGCTCGATCGACTGCATTGAAGTATGCGCGATATTGGAATAACCGGCGTGCCATGCCTCCGCACGGCGCTCTCAACGCGAACCGCGGCCTCTTGGCTGGGATCTGCATTGTCACGGGTCGGCGGTCCCCCATGCGCAATCAGAAAATCCACGCCCATGTTGCTCAGTTGCTCGGCCGCCTCCGTCGAATTCGCAAGGCCGGCGATGCGCAGTCCTGCGCTGGAACACTGCTGAAGAAAGTCGATCTCGCGATCGACCCCTAAGGACAATCCGCTAAACACCTCGCCCGCTTCACCATCGATGAAAGATATACTTGGAAAATTAATGACGCCGGCGACGCCGGCGTTCTTGAGGCAGCGAATGAGCTGTGAGCTCGGACGCAACGTATCTACCGCGAACACGCCGGCATAGACCTTGGGCCACGCCTTTGTCGATGTTGCGAGCGCCTGCAGCAGTCCTTCGTTCGAATCGTGCGCCGCCAGGACACTCAACCAGACGCCGGAAGTTTCAGGGAAGCGCTCGAGCCAAGGACATAGAATCCACGTCGTAGCCGAATTGGTCTCCTCGGTTTGAGACAGATTCTGCGCAAGACAGACCTCGATGCGGGAGTTCGCATTCATGTCAGTGTGGAAGCTTCTCTTGGGAGGAATCTGGTGGCGACCGCAGCACTAATGACTTGAACGCCCGCGTGGTCGCCGCTATGGCGGTCTCTACCGGCAGTCGCTCCATCGACGAGGCGCCGACAAATCCCACCGCATCGCTACGGGCGAGCACATAGGCCGCGTCTTCGGGCGTCGCGATGGGCCCGCCATGACAGAGCAAAAGAATATCCGATTTGACTCCCTTGGCGGCATCGCCAATGGCCTGTACCAGGGCCGGCGTCTTTTCAAGGCTCAACGCGTCATCGTTGGCCAATCCAATGGAGCCTCCCACGGTCAATCCTACATGGGCAATGATGGTATCCGCACCCACCTTCGCCATCGCCTTCGCCTGCTCGGTATCAAATACGTAGACGCAGGTGAAGAACCCGCGCTCACGCGCTGCACGGATCATATCGACTTCCCGGCCGAACCCCATGCCGGTGCGTTCGAGCTCCATGCGAAATCTGCCGTCGATGAGGCCCACCGTAGGGAAATTGTTGACACCGGAGAATCCCAAGGCATCCAGTTCGGCGAGCAAATAGTCCATGGAACGCAGCGGGTCTGTCCCCATCACGCCGGCAATCACAGGCACATTGCTTACCACCGGCAATACCTCTCGTTCCCCCATCTCCTTGACTATGGCATTGGCGTCCCCGTACGCCAGGAGACCCGCAAGGCTTCCGTGCCCTGCCATGCGAAACCGGCCGGAGTTATAAATGATGATGAGGTCGGCGCCGCCTACCTCCACAAATTTAGCCGAGATTCCTGTCCCGGCGCCTGCGCCGACAATTGGGCGGTGTTGCGCAATTTGCCCGCGCAGCCGACGCAATACTTCATCACGAGGGTATTTCATCGCATCTCCCCTTGCTGCACGTTTCCGGATGGGCGGCCGCGGCCGTTGACTTTCGCCTTTTCCATCATATCCAGCAGCTCATCGGCCGCGCGCTCGGCAAATTGCGGGTCATTGATGTTGGCGTCGAGCTCAATCAGCGGAATATCATCGCGCAACGATTGTCGCATGCTTTGGAACAATGCTTGATCGGCCTCCGGCCACCAGAACTCCCCCCCAAGACTGTCCAGCTGCGAGACGCCGCGAAGCGGCAACAAAACCCGGACCGGCCCGATGCTTTTGTTGACCTTCTCGGCGAGTATCCTTCCGAGCCGCCGATTTTCATCGACATCGGTCCGCATCAAAGTGACGTTTGGATTCCAGCGAAAGAGTTTTCGCCCTGCATATCGCGCCGGTACCGTTTCCGGCGCCCAAAAATTGACCATATCGAGGCATCCAGGCGCCACGACTTGCGGTATACCGGCGAGCGCCGCCGCGTCCAGCCGTTTCGTCCCGGCGGAGAATACTCCGCCGCACAGCTCATCTGCCCATTCGGTTGTTGTGAGATCGAGCACGCCGTCCACATAGCCGTCGGCGATAAGGCTCTCCATGGTCATGCCGCCGGCGCCGGTAGCGTGAAACACCAGAACCTCGAAACCCGCCGCATCAAGGATGCCGCGCGCACGATCGACACAAGCAGTGGTGTTACCAAACATGCTCGCTGCAATGAGCGGCCGCTCCTCGTAGGCAGGGAGCGTAGTTTCGACCATCCCGATCACCGCGCCCGCCGCGTTGGCAAGCACGCGGGTCGATATTCGGTTAAGCCCCGCTATGTCGACTATCGAGTACATCAGGGTGAGATCTTTGGTGCCGACGTAAGGGCGCGTGTCGCCCGCGGCAACGGTGGACACCAGCACCTTGGGCACTCCAATGGGCAATGCGCGCATTGCGCTCGAAGCGATCGCCGTTCCGGCGGTACCGCCAAGTCCAATGATTGCGTCGAAACGGCCCTCACCATATAACTTGGCGGCAACGACGGCTGCGCCGCGCGTCATGACCTCCATCGCTTCCGCCTTGTCCCCAGCGCTGCGCAACGTATGCAGGTCTCCACCACCGGCGTGCGCTAGGTCGCTGGCGGAGATATCCACGGGCATTGACGGATCGGCCAATACACCGACGTCAATCTTCAATGTGCGATGGCCACGCTCTCGTATGATGCCATCGACAAATCGCGCCTCTGCACCCTTGGTGTCGAAAGCGGCTACAACAGCAATGTTCATCGGCATGTTAGCCCTCACTTTCCATTGACCGAAAAAGCAATTAGTGCATTACCCATCCCGCCACCATAGCTGGCGAACCCCGACATTACATATAGGGTGCCGTTGGCAATCGCCGCCGCAACGCCTTCGATGGATCCGCCCTGCGCCGCAACACCATTCACGGCCGCATAGGTTTTCGCGGTATCGAAATCCCAAATCACTCGCCCATTTGCTGCTGCGTACGCCTGCATATGACCATTCGCAGAGCCTGCGAATACCACTCCCGGAATCGAGGTTACGGCCGTGCGTTGTGCGCCGGTGCACCCATGCTCGCCCCAGGAGCAGGACGGTACCGGCGCGCCGGGCGTGTGCCACACGATGGCTCCGTCGGAAACATCGAGTGCGTACACCCCAAGCGGGACATGTCCCTTGTCGATGCTCGGATCGGCAACCGCCGCATAAATGTTGCTGTCGTCTGCGGCCATTCCGAACACCACTCCCAACTGAGCACGGTCGCGCAAGATTGCCCCGGAGGGAACGCCCGCCTCAAGTGCCAGATTCCGCTGCCACAGAATCCTTCCAGCAGCGTCGGGATCTACCGCGGTAATCAGCCCGGATTTTTCCGCGGCAACGAGCAGCGATCTCCCGTGGCGCGTTGTGCGCAGCATGGCCGGCGTGTCGAAATCCGCATCCGGTCCCAGGGGGTCCGGACAGTTGGCACCCGGTGGCTTCACCTCGCAGCCCTGAATCCAGTTATCATTGGGCGTTGCTTGCACCGCCCACTTGTCCGACCCGGTATTGCGGTCAAATGCCATGATCGCATCGGAGGTCTTCACGCTTAAGGCCGTCTTTGATTCACCCGTGGTGCCATAGACGAGCGCGCGCTTCACATCCACGGTTAGCGCCGACCATATTCCTACCCCGGCCGGCGCATACATCTGTGTTCCCGCAGAATTAAGCTTGTAAGCTTTCGGCTCCTCTGGGATTGTGTAGGTCTTCCAGAGAATCTTTCCCGTATAGGCATCCAGGGCAACGATGCTTCCTCGAAAGGTACAGCAGGGATAATCGCCGCGCGGACCCATCGAGCCTTCGCCGGAGGTCAGCGGTACATAGAGTTTCCCCTGGTGAAGTGCAGGATGGCCGCTAATCGTTGCAAAGGCATGGTCATCCACCTTGGTGGACCACAAGGATTCTCCCGTTTCCGCATTTACGGCATGCACGACAGCCTTTGAGTCGCCAAAATAGGCGGCAAAGCGCACAGTAGGCCGCCCTGCCTCGGGACTGGTGGACCATTTGCCCACGGACACGGTCGTCCGCACGGGCGCTCCGGGCTCTGTAGCCCAATACGTGCAGCCGGTCTTCGCGTCGAGTGACAGCACGCTGCCTATGACTGTGCCGAGAAATACACGACCGGACATGACGCTGGGTGGCCCATACGCCCTCGCCCCGGGATAAGCGAAGACCCACTTGGGTTTCAGTTTACGGACATCTGAAACTCGTAGCCCTGGGCGTGGTTGAAATCGCGTGTTTGCAAGATCAGGGCTAAATCCAGACCAATCACCAGGACTTAAAGCGAATCGCCCAGCTGCGCGCTTGCAGAGATTGGCCCGGAGATCCGGATCCTCCAGATCCGGGGGTTTATAACCCGCTGGTCCCGCGGATTTCGCGTCGTCGATCAAATAGGATGCTACGGCATCGATTTCCGCCGTCGACAAGCCGGATGCTTGCATCTGCATCAGCCCCGTGGTGAGAGCGCGGACGATGTAGTCATGCTTGTGACTACCGAGTAGTGCTTTGGGAGGAATTCGATCTTGCGGGTGATCGTGACAGACCGCGCAGCGCTGTTGATAAATCAGTTGACCCGTGCTCTGGCCGCCATCCGAGGGAACCTCGGCCGTCGCCGGCAAGGACTTCATTGCTATCCATAGCCCAATGGCCATCAAAACTTTGAAAATAATTGGCGATTTCATATCACGTCAGTGAGCCTTCGAAAAGGCAAGAAGGACCGCGGAGCTTGAACGTTTTGACGAAGTCACGTACAACATGCCGTGCCCAACCATGACCGCGCCCGCGCCCATGATCACGCCACCGCTCCCGCGCACCCCATTGAGAGATTTAAACTCGTGTGCTGTATTAAAGCTCCACAAGCGCTTGCCCGACTGATCGTCGAAGGCGTGGATATAGCCATCCACTGATCCCGCAAGCACTGCACCGGGGATCGCGATGGGGGCCATCATGACGCTGGCACAGACGGCCCTTTTGCAGCGTTCGCCTGCGGGAGTTGACCACAGAACATCGCCCGTAGCGGGGTCGAGCGCGTTTAAGCCATTGACCGGCGAATTGAGGAACATTTCATCAAAAGAGGTTACGCGAGCCGCGGCCGCCGCCGTTATAACCCGTGTAGAGGCCGCTGGAATGAATAACCGCCCGCCCTGGGTCACCATACCGAACCAGATACCGCCACTCCATAGATTCGGATCCTGAGTGAGCCGTGTGTGCCAAATGAGTGACCCGGTGTCGGGATCGAGCGCATAGGTGTCGCCGCTCTTTTGTCCGGCGATCAATATATCCTTGCCATTTCCCTGCCGAAACAACAAGGGCGGAGCAGTAAAATCCAGGTCATCACCGTTTTGCTTGGGGCAAGTCGGCTTGTGCAGACCACCGATGCAGCCGTCGTTATAGGCGTCGCCGGCAGTAACCTGAGTCTTCCATCGAACTTCACCGCTCGTGGCGTCAACCGCAAATATCGCGTCGCTGTTGCCGTCCGCGGGATTCGAGAAGTTATCCCCTGTTCCAAAGTAAATCAGACCGCGTCCTTTATCGTACGCGGGGCTGCTCCAAATGCTCGCGCCGGACGGCCCGAACTGAGGATTGCCCGAGGAATTCTTATATTGCTCCACTGGCGTCGTGGGAATGGTATAACGCTTCCAGATGACGGCGCCTGTCGCGCGATCCAGCGCGGCCAGGGAGCCTCGGAAGGTGCAGCACACAAAGTCCGGCGACATTGCAGCTATCTCTTCGCCCCAGGATCCCACCGGCACGTAGAGTCGCCCTTGGGCTAGCACGGGTGTCCCAACGATCCTAGCCACCGGATGATCGTCAATTCTTGTCTTCCACAGCAAGGCACCCGTCGCGGCGTCGATCGCGTACACATTTGCGAACGCATCGCCGAAGAACAGCGTCGGGCCCGCACGATCGTCCTCCGAAAGCCGGCCGTAGACCACGGATCCGCGGATCTCGCCGATGGCTTGAAACATCCAATGAACGCAGCCGCTTCGCGCGTCCATCGCGTACACGGCCCCGCTCTGCGAGCCGACAAAGAGACCATTGCCCGCGATTGTGGGCTGTGACCGGACCTCGGTGGAATCCGGAAACACAAACGACCACCGGAGTTTTAGCTCACCAAGGTCACCCGCCACCAGGCCCCCCCGCGCAGCGGGTATTGACCGGGTATTGTCCAGGTCGATCCCCCATCCTGATCCGACCGGCACCGCATCTCGATCGAGCCAGCTTGTCGAGGGCCGACACTTGAACAAAGGCCGCTGCGTAGTATCAGGATCTAGTCCGGTCAAGTATTTGACGATCTCGCGTCGCTCCAGGTCCGATAGGCGCGACGCTTGGGCAACCATTGGGCCTTTTGTGAGAACGCTATATAGAGCGGTTGGCGACATCTTCCTCAGTAAACTCTTGGTCGGCGCACCGGGCACACCGCGCTCGTGACATTGTGAACAGTTGTCGGCGAACAACTGCATTCCAGGAAGCGCATCAGGCGCTCCTGGCACACTCTCCTTCTCTGGCGTGTGCGGAAGACCGAGTATGGTCATTGGAGCGATCATGCAAACAAACCAGACAATGGTTCTCCTGAGCAACGCAGCCCTCACAGCGCCGTCTCCGCGAGCGTGAGATATGTCGCGAGCGCGTTGATCTCCTCGTCACTGAGGCCTAGCGCAATATCCCTCATGAGGCCGTTCACGAGCACGTCGGTAATTTGGCCGCGCGGCAGTTTCGCCAATGTTTCCCTGGTTGGTGCGCCGGACTCCTTGATCCCGTGGCACATGGAACAGCGTTGGTCGTACACCTGTTTCCCGATCTGCGCAGCCTTTACATCATCAGTCGATATTCGCAGGGGCGCAGGTGTGGGGCTGGTTACGAATTGCTGCGCTATGTTCGGACGCGCTGTGAGTTCCTTGATTCGAATATCCTTGAACTGAACGCCCATCGGAGGCCCTGCATGCAGCTGTAGCGCAAGAGTGCCGTCGGTCCGCCGACCGCGGAAATCATCGTCCATGACGTCGACCGCCAGTACACCGTTGACCGCATGAACGAGATGATTGCCATACGCGATGATCACGTAGTCGTTCCAGGCCGGATACGGTTTTACCGCGGACACTACCGAGTCCGGGGTGTTCACGAGCCCCACGATTCGCTTGTCGATCTTGCCATGGTATTCAAAGACATCGGTTCTCTCGCCCAGCAGGGCCAAGTCGCCCCGTGCTCCGTCATCCGACAGCATGGCAAACTGATCCTTTGCATCGAGCGTCACGACATTGGCTTGGTAGCCGACGACGCAGGATTCATGTCCGGGATACGGACGGCTGCGATAATGCATAGCGAAATTACCGTGCTCGCTGAGAAACCGGTATTTGAAATGCAGTTCGAAGTCGCGGTAATTGCCGTCATGGACGAGATGCACGTTTTGATCGATCGGATTATCCGACTTACCGGTAATTGCACCATCTTGTACCGACCATACTCCCGGGTCGCCGCGCCAATGAGACAAGGTCCTCCCGTCGAAGAGCGGTTCGAACTGCAGGGCCGCGGCAGGCAGGCCTGCCCGCAGACCAAATGCCTGAACACGATCGGTGCCTACGAAGACCGCACCGTTCACGACAGTCGGCTCGTTGTATTTGCCACTAGGTGACAGGTCTCCGGTCGCGCTTTTCCAGAGAAGTTTCAAACTCAAGGCATCGAACGCGTACAGAACAGGCTGTGGTGCATGGGCTCCATATAGGCTCGCCAGCCGGGGAACATTGATATCCAGCACCCAGACGATGGCGTTCCTACCTTCGCTGCTCGTAACAATCGGCGATCCGGGATTTTGGAAGGTCTGCGTCTGCTCCAGTTGGTCCAATTGCAAGTACGCCGGCTGCCCCGGCGACGTCATGATCTTCACCCGAGCCAGTCCGGGAGGTGTACTGGTCGAGAAGTCCTCCCCTCGTTTACTGCTCCCGGTGACATAGACAAAGTCCCCCCCCGTCGCGGCATGAAAATATGCAAGGGTCGTACGACTGCGGGCCTGATCCAACATGCCGTGCACGTCGCTATAGGGTCCGAACACATTGACCGGCCCGCGCTTGCCGAACTGAGGTTGATTTTCGGGAGCTAGGAGGGATAAGTCGCTCGCGGAGTCATCCCCGCACGGCTGCCTCTTGATGACACCGCCAGGCATATGAGTACGATCCAGCAAATAGACGTTTCCCTGTTTGGCGCCACCGAGCGCCAATAGATGAGGGGTCGACGTTTTGCGCGGGTCGAGGTCGATTGTTACGGTACCACTGCTGCCTAAGTCGACGTCGTTCGCCGCGGTGAGGCAGTAGTTGAACGGTGTGTAGGTCCCAAGAAGTTCGAAGCCCGTGATGGGGTCGTCTTTCAATTGCAATATCGACTGTCCCCAGCTATGGGCGCTATTGGGGAACACGCCCGGGATACCGGCATGCTTCATGGCCTGTGTGGAGCTGGCGCCGGTCGCGATATGGACAGTGCCGTTTCGATCGACCGAGGGCCCTCCAGAGGCCCACATCCCCCCCTGGATTTCACTGGTCACCGCCGTGGTTGAGAAAGCCGTCGCCACTTTTCGGAGCTTCGTGTCCACGGCGACTAGCCACCCGCTCGAATTGTCGAAGCCAAAGGTCACGTACAAACGGGAATGGTCGGGGCTGAGATTGAGCGCCCCACGTTGTGTATGCCCATCCTTCTCAGAGAACTGTGTTCCCCCATTTCGGTTGATACCGGGCGCGTTGAGTGCTTCGTGTCCAAGATCTACGGGCCATCCGGGGACCTCATCACCGTTACGGATATCGACGGCATGTGCTTGCCACCGAGCGTCGTCATCACAGCTGGTCACATAGAGCCGCTGCCTCTGGATATCGATAATCGGGGTGCTTAGGTTGCCCATGGTCCCGTTGGAGCAAGGCTTTGCGGTCAGTCGCGCACGCCACAGTATTGTGCCGGGCGGAGTCTTGTGCGCCTCAAACGCGCTGACGGCGTAGACATAGCCGGTCGATGTGACTACATACAGGGCCGGGAACGTGCGGCCCTTAAGGCGACCGGCAGAAATTGCAACCGCATCCACGAAAAGCGGTGAGGCGAATAAGCGCGGAGGCACACCCTCGAAGTAATCGAGGGTTGGTGTTTCCCAGAGCAGGCCGAAAGAAGGGCCGGCTACACTCCTTGACAGAAGTGTTGACTCGTGGTCGTTCCAACCCGTGCGCTGCGAATTGTAATGGTACATGAGCTTATCCACTCCGGCCCTTGGGGCGGGCTCGAGTACAGATGCCGAAAGAATCGAGAGCACACAGATGATGGATGCCCATGGCCGTTTCAGGGCCTTTATGGGGCACTCCATACCGCTATTCTCCGATCACTTGCCGGTCGGCGGAGGAAAAGCTGATCGACAACACAGCATCTTCGGTCCCGATGTTCTTGGCGTTGTGATGAACACCGGCAGGAATGCTCACGGTGTCTCCTACTTGCATCTCCGCGGACTTATCAGCCATGGTATGGAGAATGCGTCCTTTGAGCACATGCAATACCTCGTCGCAGTTGGGATGAAAATGCCGCGGATTCGCCTCTCCCGGCTTGATCACGGCCTCACCGGTCGTCATCGTGTCGGAATTCTTGAGCTCTCTGGAAACGTACCAAGTAAGATGCCCCCACGGATATTCAATGACCTTGTTGTCCACCGCCCGCACGACTACGGCATCCTCAACCGTCCTCCTCGGGCCGCCGGCTAGCGCGATCTCCTGCTTGACAATTTTTTCCGCGGCATCGGCCGGAGCGGCCGTACCGACGCCGCCCTTGGGAACGTCCATTTTTGCGGTCCACAAGATGGCATTGAGCAGGAGCTTGCGAAGCGGCAGGTTATCGAGACTCACGAGATAGTGAAGGCCGGTGAAAGTGAATGCTCTTCCGCCGTCCTCACGCACGTATGCCCACGCGACGGGATGCCATTCCGCCTTGCCGATCACTAACAGTTTGCCGTCGCGAAATTGAGGATGAAGCTTCCCGGTGAGTATCGGAGTTACGTTCTTGCGATCTTCTACAAAACGAATGGTCGGATAGAATTCATCATCCAGCAACAATTCGCCAACCCCGTTGCTGATGGGGTGGACCGCCGGCCTGAATAACACGGGCTCGGTAGTGCGATCGAACCTCCCGTATCGCGCGCCCCCTAACCAACGCGGCAAGTCGATGGACGTATCGTTCGCCGGCACCGTCGATGCTTGATGAAGAGCGACGACCCCGGCACCACCCTTCATGAGTTTCTCGAATTGTGCGAGGTGCGTGGGGCTGAGCAAAGGATGCCCTGCGCCTTCTACGCCATCGAAATAAAGCACTAGAGTGGCAGCCCCGTCGAGCGCCGATGCCTCCATCGGCCAGCCGGCGGGATAAGCAACCGCCTTCGTCGTTCGCGCGTCCGGCGACGAGTCCAAGAATTCCTTGAGCACCGCGATGCCGTTGGAGAAGTCATGCTCCCCGACTCCGTGACTGGCCGGGCCACCGATAAATACAATCTTCTTGGCGGACTCTGCGCTCCAAACGCCATCGTTGAGGAGCAGCAAGCAAGCAACGGAAACCGCAAGCATGAAGGAGCGCGATATCGCCGCTCGATGAAGACTGAGCCTTCGCATACTCTCCCCCTGGCCTCAATGCTTTAGCGAACACTGCAAGGGCATGTGCTTGGACAGCTCCCGGTAGATTGGGATATCACCGAGCGCAGATCCGAGAAGCGTTCAGTAACTAAAATTGCCGTCTAACCAACAGCTTACAACCGAATTGCATTCATCCGGTGGGTAATAATGGGTAAAATCGTGGCGACGGACGCGAGTGCCCTTTCGCCGTCAGCCCTCGCCCGCTGCAACACGGGGTTTGCCCCGTCGTCCCATGATTTCGTACTGCCGGATTTTGTTGTAAAGCGTCTTGCGCGAGAGGCGTAGGAACTGCGCAGTTTCGGCCCGCCTGTAGCGGTTCCGCTCGAGGCCATCCAATATCCATTCGCGCTCCGTCAGAAAGGACCTTTGAGTGCTGACAGCCCGGCAGGATGTCAGCAGCGAAGCAATTTTTGCGTCGGCAATGATGCTGCCCCGCTTCGAAGTCGCCGCGCGCAGCACGTTGCGTAATTCTGCAACATTGCCGGGCCAGTGGTATCCAAGGAGGACGCGATAAGCCGACGGAGAAAGTCTCGTCTCCTTGCCTCTGGGGAGACCGCGCAAAATGGTTTCGGCAAGCATTGGCAAATCTTCCAGATGTTCCCGAAGCGGAGGGACTTCGATGCGGACAGCGCCCAGCCACTGCATGAATCTTGCATCGCATCTTCGGGTGTCCGACTCGGCAGCAAGATCGAGGCTGCTTATGCCGATGAACCGGACGTCGAGTGGGATGATGTCTGTGCCACCCCTCGGCCAAAACCCGCCGGTTTGCACCGCCTGCAGCAATTGCCGCTGTACCGCGACATCCAATGAACCGACATCATCAAGGACCAAGGTCGAACCGCGAGCAACCTCCAGCAATCCTACCCGCGACTTGATTCCGGCCCAGTCACTCGACGCGCAACCCAACAGATTTAACTCCATTTCGGCGGCTAGGCCGCCTCTGCATTCCGCCGAGACCAACCACCTTCCTCTGGGAGCCCTGGCCTCGTGAATGACCTTGGCGAGATCACGGCGGCCGGTGCCGGCCTCACCGACAATTAGGACAGGAGAGTCCATTTCCATCGCACGAGCTACCTGCTCACGCACCCGCTCCATCGTCTCGCTGAATCCGGTTAAAGCCTCCACGGGCGCTTTGCCATTGAGCCTCTTTTCGAGAGAATCCACTTGCTTGCGCAAGCCGCCGATGGTTTTGAACGCGCTGGTCGCCATTTCGATTGCGCTTTCAAGGGGGACGCGATCGATGGTTGACCCCCCTATGTAACCGTCGGCATTCGCGGATCTGCAGACCCGGTCCATTTGTTCCGCAGTTACGATCGGTCCGCCTTCGATGACGCAACGGGCTTTCGGATTGATGGCGTGAACGGCACCCACGAATTTTGTGGCTAGCATTGACGAGTCATCCAAATCAAGTGAGCTCTCGACACCGACCGATCCACCCATATTCCAACCGAAATCCAAATTGACGATATCCGCATGAGCGGCCGCGTGCGACGCCTCCTCAACCGTGTGTACGTATGCGAGTGTCGCCAATCCATTGGCCCGCGCAGCCTGCAAGAGAGCCAGTTCTCGATCAAACCCGTAGCCGGTCTCCTCCAGAAACTGACGGAATTGCCCATCGAGAAACACGCAACTTGGAAAGTTCGCCACACCGTGGAACCCGGCGTTCGCTATTTGACGCACGAGTTCGGCCAAATCCGCGGTGCCGAAGGCAGCCGCACCGAAGAAGACCGGCAATGACGTATGGGTCAATATCTCGGCCTGTCCAAAATCCATCACCATTCGATTGCAGTCTCGAAGAGCAAGCATGCAGGCCGCCGATGGCGCTCCCATGCTACGGAAGCGACCGGCATTAAGCGCCAAGAGGAAGTCGGCGCCCCCGTGTTCAGCCGCCTTCGCAGCCATGCCTGTCCCGATGGCGGCACCCAACAGAAAGCGGCCGCGCGCCAGCAAGGCCGGCAATTCGCGCCTCGGTTGCGAGGTGGGATTCTTAGTCATGGCCCGTTTGACGATCCTGAACCAGTTTGCGTTGGTCAGGCGTTCGTTTGATCCACTTGTAGACTCTTAGCGAGTTTCTCCAGAAATACTTCTCGGCGGCCTCTGGCTTGGATGCGTAATATTCCCTGGCGATCCGGAATACGTCGTCGACGGGGCTCGATGAATCGCTATTGGGATAATCGGAGCCGAAAACAACGCGGTCATCGCCGAAAGCTTCCACCACCTGATCGAGCTTGGCTTTGTAGTCGAGCAACCTCGTGCTGACCTTGCCATTGACCGGGTGAATGATCTGGGAAAGTTTGACGGACACCGCAGGGCGCTGATTGAACTCGCGTAGTAGCCCCTCATAGGTTGCCATTGCTTCCGGAGCGGGGTCGAAACTGGGAAGGTGATCGATCACAATCCGCAGCCCCGGTACCGCGTCATTGACACGGAGTAACGCCTGAAGGAGCGCGATATTCGGGGTTGCCGAATCCATCACCAAATCGGCCTGCGCCAGGAGCTTAAGCCGGTCAAGGACCACGCGGTTCTTCGACTGGCCGACGAGATCGTAGCCCCAAATGTTGCCATAGCGAATACCGCGAAACATCGGATTTCGGTGATACCGCTCCAGGTATTCGCGAAACTCCGGGATTTGGGGATTCAGGTTGCCGACCACGCCCACCATGATGTCGTCACCGGCGCAGGTCTCGAGCGCCCATAGGTTGTCCTCGACCCAATCGCTGGCCTCAATGTGGATGGCACCGACGACTCCGAGGGGAGCGGCAAGCATTTTGTATGCGCTAGGGAATGAGCCGGACTTGCCCGTGGGCCCCGGAAAAGCCGCCGGCGTACCTTGGGGACGGTTCGGATCGAAGAGATGGATATGCGAATCGATGATTGGAATGATGCCGTTCGACTCAGCCCCTTTTGCAAATAGAACACCAGCCACGCTCTGCGCCGCGACGCTGGCCGCCGCTATGAAGGTTCTCCGATCTAGCTTAGCCATCGCCGACTCCATCATTTCTGCTTCGAGGGCAGCGGGCGATCAGTTCAAAGTCACGATCGTGGGCTATTTGCTCACTTTTGCCGATCGAATGGCTGCTGTTTCCATATGCATCAGTCGCTTGATTGCATCCGAAGTATCCGATTCCAGAACGATGCCGTCCGGATCCCGGATGTTGGGGTTGTCGAAACTTCGTTGAAGCTTGGCATCCCTCCGGTCGCGCTGATAGCGAATTCGCTCCTGGCTTTCCGCCAGCGCCAACGCCGTCTCGCCCTTGTCATTCTTGGCGGTCAACGACACGCCACGCGCAACGAGAAATGGCACGACCGCATGCGCACCTGCGGCCGCGGCAATATGTAGAAGGGTTTCATTGCGTCCAAGATGGGTGACCTGTACGGCACTGTCATAGAAGACATCCACGATCGGATCCGCGGGATCGTACGTGCGCTTGACATCACCACCGTTTGCGACCAGCAACTCCACGAGCGGCAGGTGATCGGCCTGCGCCGCCAGCGACAGGGGTGAATGCCCGTCGCTACGGATCAGGTTGGGATCTCCACCGCGTTCCAGCAGCAGCCTCATGAGATCCGCATTGCCGGCACTGGCCGCGATGTGCACCGGCGTCGAGCCGACGTGCTCGAAATCGAGGTGGACATGACCGATCGGGCCTGCGATCGGATAGCGCGTCATCGCATTCGGATCGGCCTTCAGGTCCAACATACGCTTGACCAAGGAGAGGCCCTCTTGCGGATCCACGGATGTCTTTCTCGTATCGTTGGCGCCCTCCACGCGGATCGAGGGAATGCGGCAGAACTGATTCAGCTGCGCGGGTGGAACAAAGCCCAGAGCGGCGCCATGCAGTGGTGTGTAGCCCGCAAAGTTTGCTACGGCCGCAGTGGCCCCACGATCCAACAGCAGATTGGCGATTGCCACATTGGGGCGGAAAGACACCGGATAGTCATGCATGTCGCATCGCCCGCCGGGCCCCGAATTCCATTTATAGACTGCGAGAAGCAGTGCGGTCGAGCCGTCGGCGGCCCGCTCGTCGACATCGATGCCCGCGTCAACGAGTGCCTTGGCAGACTCCAAATCGTCCCGCTGCACGGCAAAGAACAAGGCATTTTGACCACCCTTCTCGCTCACATATTCGCCCTCGTGAAGTCCGGGCGTCGCATCGTGGGGTCGGGCGCGAGGTGTGTAGATGGTATTGGTCACTTCCCATACTTTGGTGCGGGCGCGGATGTCCGCGCCGTGGTCAATGAGAAGTTTGACCTCGTTGGGATACCCGGCCGCCCACATTAAGGCGGTCTGATGAAACTCATTCTCGTGAGCATTGACGTCGGCACCGCGGGTAATCAGCTGCTTCATGACATCAAGCTGACCCGTGCGGGCAGCGGTCATGAGCACCGTCTCGCCGCTGTCGCGCACGGCCTTTGGGTCGGCGCCGTGGGCGATCAACTGCAAAGCGATCTCCGTGGCCCGCACCTCAATGGCGACCTGAAGGGGCCCGAAGTCCTCGCTGTCGCGCAAATTGGGATCGGCGCCGGCCTTTAGCATACGCATCGTCAACTCAACGTTACCCCGTTGAGCCGCCCACATCAGCGGAGTGGCGCCGGTATCGTCATGCGCGTTGAGATCGGCGTGCTGATCGATCAGTTGCGCGGCCTTCACATCGTCGGCCTCGCGCAATGCCTTCAACAAACGGTTGCCGGCCGCCGAGCCGCCGGCGAAGGCCTGTGCAGCGAGCAACGCTGCGGCAATCAAGCTCACACCGATGATGAACCGCCGGTTATTCAAGTTAGACCTCCAAACGGTTCAGCATGCCGGTGCTGTCGCCCAGGTGTTCGGTGGGAACGCCGACCTTGTCAAGCAGCGCCAGGTGCAGATTGGTGAGCGGTGTATCCTCGCCGGGAACGCGGACAAAGCGTCCGCCCTTGACTCGGCCCGCCGCCCCTCCGGCAACAATGATCGGGAGATTCCGCTGGCTATGAACCGAGGGATCGCTCAGATCGGACCCGTAGAGGAGCAATGAGTGATCGAGGAGAGAACCGCCCGCCTCCTGAACTGCCTCGAGCTTGTCGAGATAGTACGCAAATAGCTCGGAATGGTTCTTATTGATTTTTGACAAGGCGTCGAGCTTGCTCTGCTCAGAATTGTGATGCGAAATCTCATGGAATGTCATCGACAGACCGAGATGAAGGAAGGTCATTTGAGAGACTTCTGCCGCAGTCGCAAAGGTGATGACTCGAGTCAGGTCGGCTTGCAAGGCCAACACCTGCAGATCAAACATCAACTTGACGTATTCGACCCAATTGTCGGGGACACCCGGCGGCCGATGCAGATCCGGCAGGGTAACCGGCGGAGCGGCCGAGGCAATGCTGATGCGCCGCTCGAGGTCGCGGATCGAGTCCAAGTATTGGTCGAGTTTGCGTCGGTCCGAGGCGCCGAGCCGACGATTGACCTCGCTGATGCGTCCAGTGACACTGTCGAGGAGACTCGCTTCATCGGCGACGCGGTTTGCCTGCGCGACCGGATCCAATGTGTCTGTGTCACCGAACAGCCGTTCGAACACCAGGCGCGGATTGCATTCCATGGGTAAATTGGTGTTGGCATCTCTATAGCATGGCGAGCCATATTCGCTGGGAGGCTGGGTGCTGAGTTCCAACGAAGCGAATTGAGTTTCCTTGCCCAGTGCCTTGGCCGCAATCTGATCCATGGAGATTCCGACCTGCACTTTCCCACTGGTCCGTTCACATCCGGTGAGGAAGCTCGCGATTGCCCGGTCATGGAAGTCGGCCTTTTTGCGATCGGGAGAAGACGTCAATCCTCGAAATACGGTGAACTTGTTACGGTGGCGTTCCAACGGCGACAGACCGTCACTCATTTGATAGTTCGCGCCTTCTCCGACCGGATTCCACGTCGCATCCACCACGCCGTGGGGATACTGGACGATGAGTAAACGTCTCACGGGGGCGGCGGACGAGAGACGCTCCGCGCTCAGTGCCGGAATCATGGCATCGAGCAGTGGAAGCGCAATGGTCGCACCGACCCCACGCAGGACTGCGCGTCGTGAAATGTGTTTTCGAGTGATGAACGTCATGGCTTGCTCTGCGCGACCTGAATTTCCCCGAGTGGTATCGACTGTCGCAGTTGGAAAAGTGGGCTGTTGACAATGCCGAGGATAAGATCTTGAAAGCGGTAGCCATTCGGCTTCGCAGCCGCGACAATGTCGTGCACGGCTCCCTCGTCGCTCTTTTCGAGTCTTCTCCCTAAGGCATAAGTCATCAGACGGGATACGGTTGCGGCGGCAAATTGGTCGGACCGCGCGAGCAACAACTCTTTGAGGCCAGCGGGCCCTGTGAAAGGCTCTCCGTGCGGTAAGGCGGTAGAGGTGTCGAGCGGGCTGCCATCTTCCTCGGTGCGCCAGCGACCCAAAACGTCATAATTCTCCAACGCAATTCCATAGGGGTCCATTTTGGAATGACAAACATTGCAAACGGGACTGCCGCGATGGCGCTCGAGTTGCTCACGAGTCGTGAGCTTGCGGCCATCGGAGGCCGGCTTGGTGTTGAGTGGCGGAACGCCCGGCGGAGGTGGCGGCGGTGGTGAGTTCAATAGGTTGGTGAGGAGCCATTTGCCGCGCAGGATTTGTGAAGTCTGCGTCGGGTGCGACGACATCATGAGGACCGAGCCCTGACTGATAACTCCGCCCCGATGGCTGTTGGGATCGAGGGCGACCTTGCGGAAGGCTTCCCCATCGACACCTCCAATGCCGTACAACTTTGCCAGGCGTTCATTCAGGAAGGTGTAATCGCTTGAAATGATGTCCAGGATACTGCGGTTTTCCCGCATCATCGTGCGCACAAAAAGCCGCGTTTCCTGTCGAAACGCCTGCCTCACGTCATCATCGAACTCCGGATAGGCCCTGGCGTCTGGGCGCATGCTGTCCATGTCGCGCAAACCGAGCCATTGCATGGCGAAGTTATCGACCAGCGCGTCTGCTCGCGAATCGGCCAGCATTCGAAGCACCTGGCGTTGAAGCCCAGAACCAGTCAAGTGAGCGTGCCGCGCCTCGTCGAGAAGTTCGTCGTCGGGAATACTGCTCCACAAAAAATAGGATAATCGCGTCGCCAGTTCGGTATCGGATACCCGGTAGACCCCGCCGGCTTTGGCATTGGTAGGATCGAATTCAATGCGGAACAGAAAATCCGGAGAGACCAATATTCGGCACAGCCCCATGCCGATGGCCTCGTCAAAACTGCCCGTTCGGCGCTTATGGGCGAAGGCGGCCAAGATCTCTTTCATATCCCCCGGAGTGACCTCACGTCGGTACGCACGACGTGCAATGCGCGCGAGGATTTTTGTCGCACAGGCTGCCTCGTTCGACGCGTCTTTGGGTCTGCACACCATTAGCGCCCGCCGTGCGGGCGTATCGACGGTGGCCGCGGCATTGAAAGGTCCGCTAATCTCTGCTCGAGCGAGTATTGGCGGACCAGGCGGAACTGCCAACGCCGCCTCCTCGACGTCGGGACCCTGGATTTCAAACGTTTTGATTTTCTTTCCATCGAGCCAGAATTGCATCGTCGGCCGGATCGCGGAGGCACGTACATCCACGGGTCCTCCCAGTCCGGGCGCGCCGACGGCACTCTCGAGATTGGGCACGGCGCCCTCTCGATCCGCATAGTGACGCGGGAAAGTCGCGAAGAACGTGTGCAGTCCCGCCGAGACTTTGACGCGCTCACGGAAAAAGCGCGCTCCTTCTCTTGCGGGCGGCGGATTGAAGGAGGAGACCCGCAGACCTCCGGGGAGAATATAGTCCGTGAACGCGCGTAGTTCGTATTCCCCGCTACGCGGGAAATAGTACTCAACGCGCACTCCACCTCTCGTTCCCATCGGCAATCCTTCAAGCCACCCAGCCTGGTCACCAGGGGCCGGCAAGATCTCGATGACAGGGGAAGATGAGCCGGAGCCCATGACGAGACTGCTCGTCTTGCGGGCAAGCTTGAGGTACGTCTCAAGATGCACCGGCGTCAGCGACAGCGTATCACCGTTGTTGTCGAAGCCGGCAGCTTGACCATCAGTGGGCAATTCGTCGGTGAATGGAAATTCCATGCCGAAAAGATCGCGCAGAGAATTGGCGTATTCCACACGTGTCAGGCGACGCAATACCGGCATCGGCAACGGAACTGTAGCACCGGCGGGTTGAGCACGCTCTTGCGTTTCACCCTGAGCGATTTCACAGACCGAGCCCAGCGACAGCAAACTTGCGATCAAGGCTGCCGTGAAACTTCTAATACACCAAGTAAACGACATTCCGGAATCGCCCCCCGCCAGTAGACTCCGTTCCACCATGAATTGCTGCCTCGCAACGAGGTCAAGGTTTACGTCATCAATGGGCATCGGTACTCAATAGACCGCCAAGCTTTTCTATTTAACCGGGCCAGCACCAGAAAGTTCTCTAGATGCGCTTCTGAGCCCCCATACAGAAAGCGATTGCCCACGAGAGTTCTATGCAAAATGGTAGGTCCTAGCACGGTACTTGTCAATCGCACAGTACCATACTTATAAAATACAGACACTTAGCAAAATCGTGACTCTAAAAACCCAGAAATCACCGAATAAAACGCATGCGCGGCGATGCCCATGGATTGCTCGGGGCAGGCTGATCCGTGGAGTGCCAATCGAAAGACGCGGCGCAAAGGCGGCCTTGGTGTTCCGCTTAGGGTCACCGCTTTCGGCGGCAGTCGTCACTTCTTCTCTTTGCGATATACGTCGTGGCAACTCTTGCAGGTAAGCGCGTTTAAAATGTTGTCAAGAGCGGCTTGCTTTCCCTGGACGTGGGCGGTCTTTGCGGCCGCAGCGGTATTCTGCGCAAACTCGTTCATGCGCTTGGCGAAGTCCGCCCAGTTGGACCATACCTCCGGCTTTGCCTCGCCTCCCGGCACTTTCGGCTCAAATGCCTTGAGCGCCATTGAGGCGGCGAGCGCGAGCACCTCCAGGTGGGCAATCGCATTATCGTCCGGAACGGTCGTCGAGAGAATTTGGCCCAGCGCCTCGGATTGTTCGTTGAGCGTGTTCATGACGTGCTCCCGGTAATCAACCACGTCCTTATCATTCGCGTAAGCACTGGACAATGGCCCCGCAATGAGGATGACGAGCGCTCCAATACAGCTGATCGATGGCCTCATCGTGCTAGCTCCACGTTGACGAACCGTGAGTCTGCCGCGGCAGGCGGGAAGTCGCACTGCGCCCTTCCGTTGTCGCATGGGGCGCGCAGCATCGGACAAATCCCCATTGACGTACAACATTATATCGGCCAGCATCACTGTGCAAGTGAAAAGTACGACCGAGGACCCCCGGACCGCTGAGACCTACCATGGCCGAGGGCCTCGCATTACACTTTCTGCGAAAAATGAAAGGCGGCCGAGGAGTAGCATGAATCGACGTGGGGGAGCATTCGGCTGGTTTGCCGCGTTCATTATCGTGCCCTACGCTGCTGTACCGCAAGATGTGACCGCGCCGACGCAGTCGCTCGCCGAGCGCGGAAAATATCTGACGGACGCCGGCAACTGCCTGAGCTGTCACACGAAACCCGGCGCGGCGCCCTTCGCCGGGGGCCTTGCCTTCGACACCCCCTTTGGGACGATCTATTCGTCCAACATTACTCCGGATCTCGCGACAGGGATCGGCAAATGGAGCGCCCTCGATCTGCGCCGGGCAATGCATCAAGGGATCGACAATGATGGTGACCGCCTGTTTCCAGCGTTCCCTTATACCTCGTTCACCAAGGTGACGAACGACGACGTAGATGCGATCTACGCGTACTTACGTACATTGCAGCCCGTTCGATATGAACCGCCGGCCAATGGGTTGCTCTTCGCCATACGCTGGCCGATCGCGCTGTGGGATTCGCTTTTCTTCGACGAAGGCCGCTACGAGCCAAACGCGACCCAATCGGCCGAGTGGAATCGCGGCGCCTATCTCGTGGAGGGTCTCGGACACTGTAGCGCGTGCCATACGCCGCGTACCCTCTTCATGGCGGAGGACTCGGCGAAGTCGTACGCGGGGGGAATCATTCAAGGCGAGGTAGCCAAGGGTAAGCAACGACGCTGGTCCGCGGTCAATTTGAGTTCGTCGAACAACGGTCTTGGCCCTTGGTCCGTCAATGATCTTGCAAAATACCTCCAGACGGGATTTAGCCCGCGGGCCGGATCGTTTGGGCCGATGAACGAGGTGATTCTGAATAGCCTGAAGAATCTCAAGAGCGAAGATGTACATGCAATGGCCGTGTACCTCAAGAGCCTTCCGGCGCGGGATTACACGGGAGCGGGTGTGCCGGCAGATCAAATCAAGACAGGCGAACCGATTTACAAGGCGCGCTGCGAAAAGTGCCATTCGTCTTCGGGCCGCGGCGGCATACTCTCTTCCCCGCCGGTCGCAGGCAGCGCAGTGGTGCAGGCCGATGACCCGGCTTCGCTCATCAATGTCATTCTATATGGCCCTGAGCTGTCCAAGGACATCCCTACCGGCGCCTGGGAAACCATGAAGTCCTACGCCGACGTTCTCGACGACGCGCAAGTCGCGGCGGTTGCGAATTATCTGCGCGGCAGTTGGGGCAATCGCGGACCCGCCGTGACTGAGAGTGAGGTTGCGCAGCAGCGCTGAGGCGGCGCGGTCCCACCAGCTGCGCTCACTTTTTTATGCCGTAGGGTTGTTTTTGCAGCTCTAAACCGCCGGGCGGCGGCGGCGGCTGAGGCAATCGCGGAGCCCCCGTGACTGAGAGCGAAGTGGCGCAGTAGCGCTGAGGGTCGGCAGTCCGCGGCTCCGTTCAATCGGGCAACACGGCGGTTATTTCTTCGGCGCCAAATACAGATCGTGACATGCTTTGCAGGTCAGAGTGGCCTGCACTTTTGATCCCGCGGCCGCCACGCCTCCTGCGGCTGCGGTCTTAGCAAGTTCGTCCGTCGCGGCCGCCAGCGCGTCCATCCTTTTGCTGAAGTCGGGCCAGTTGGTCCACGTCTGGGGTTTGCTATTGCCCCCCTCGACCTTCGGCTCGAATGCCTTCTTGGCCATGGCTGCGGAGATCGCTAGAATTTTTACGTGGATGGCAAAGTGTTCGGGAGGACCCTTACTCTGCAGAATCATTTCAATCGCGGCCGTTTGCTCTTCCATCGTCTTCATGACGTGTTGCCGATAATCGATGACATCCTGATCATCGGCGAGTACGGCACCAGGCGACACGGCGAGCATAGCCCCGATCGCCAGTCCGTTCACAATCCTGCCAGATCGGGGCATATCGCACCTCCAGAGCGCACTCTACCGCTGATCTCAACCATTCCTGTCAGACCAGGAGTCGCAATGCCCCTTGGAGCTGACCGGACCCTTCGCAAGTGCACAATTACCGCACGGCGCCTTCTCCATCGTAAAAAACGCGCAAAAGGCACACGATTGCGCGGGATCCGGCGCCGGATCCGAATAGTGGACCGCGGCGCGAAATGATTGGGTAGATGGATCAACGCACGCGTCGTCGGCATCCGCACGGCGAGTGGTCAGCGGCAGTACGATGGCGGCGGATAGGACTTGTAGTCCCCAGAGTAGTGCTTTCCGGCGTGGCAGCTCGTTCATCAGCTCTCTCCCCTCACTACAATACCTTTCGAGAATCACCTTATGGCGGTCCATCGTGATGTCCAAGCGCGACGCTCCAGCTCGACCCCGTCTTGTAACCAAATTCGCAGCGCTTGGTGCGCTCATCGTGCCGGCGGCATAGCCGCCTGTTCTTTACCGTCTGGCGCCTCCTGCGCTTGGGAGCGGCTGTCGAATATCATCGTCTGCAGTCGCTCCGGGGTAAACGAGGGCCATTTCTGTAAACCAGAGTGATTAGGATCGCCTGTGCGCGCAAACTGCGCCCAGGTGTCACTCATGCGATGCGCGAGGTCGATGGCGTCAGGGCCGCCGCCTGTGATGCTTTCACAACGCTCGGCATTGTTGAACATGAACGGAAGCTCGGCGCCGTGGAATGCGTGCGGTCGGCCATCCAGCACGGGCGTCTGCCACGTGAACCAGTATAGCCACGCCGGCGCGCCGGCCAGCGCCGCTTTGCGCTTGCATTGCTCAATCGCAACCCCACGCACGGGCGCGGATGCGATGCGGGACCAGAGATCGAATGGCTTGGCCCTTGGCGTGCGCTCCCGAAATACCGCCACCACCTCCGCCACCCGTTGACCAACCATTTCGTGCACTTGGGCGAGCAGTTGCGCGTTGGTCATCGCTTCGCCGTCCGGGTGACCAATGTTAGTGGCAACCTCGTTTAGCGTGGTGCCAACGAGCATGGGTACGTGGGCCGAAATCCTCAGGCCCTCTGAATCGAACGGGTGCAGAAGTCTTTTGCCGTCATTGACCGGCGCCCAACCGACCGTGTCTTCCAATCGACTCAAATCTGGCGAGAAGATCGGTCCGTGATAGCGGGAGATGACTTTGCTGCCTGCCGCCACAATGTGGTTGTAGGGCATGTATTGCAGTTCCATCAGGCTGGCGCGATCGAGCTCCAGTTCGTTGAGCGTTTCTTCAGCCAGCCGTTGCGCACCCTGCGGTTCGCGAACCCGAAGGATAGGCCCGCTCTGCGCGATTGCACGATGGAACAGTCCGCGTGCGCCCGGCATGGCCATCAACGCCGCCACCTTGCCCGCACCGCCAGAATGCCCGAATATGGTGACGCGGGCAGGGTCCCCGCCAAATGACCCGATATTATCGCGCACCCATTCGAGCGCCGCGACAATGTCGAGCATGCCCACGTTGCCCGACGTGGCATATCGCTCGTCCCATTGCGAGAGATCCATGAACCCGAGAGCGCCCAAGCGATGATTGAGCGAAACGACGATCACTTCACCGCGCCGCGAGAGATTCTCCCCGTCATACGCGCACAGATGCTGTCCAGAGCCGGTCGAATAACGACCTCCGTGCAGCCATACCATGACTGGAAGCTTGGCATTTGCGCCAAGGACGGGCGTCCACACATTTACGCGCAGGCAGTCTTCATCTTGGATACCATCGTCCTGGGGGACCAGAAAGTTCGCTTCGTCATTCTGCCAATCGAGCCGCGGCGGTTGTGGGCTCACGGGACCATAGGCCAGGCAGCTGCGGACGCCGCTCCAGGGCTTCAGTTTCACCGGCGGCATAAAACGGTTCGCACCAGCGGTTGATTCCGCGTACGGAATGCCTTTGAAAGTATAGATGCCGTTGCGAGTGTAGCCACGTACTTGACCGCCCGTGGTGGGAACCACCGCATTGTCCCGGGAAGCGACGAGTACTGAGTTGCTGTTGCTGCCTAGGGATTCCCTCGTTCCGGCTACGCTCGAGCCGAGCGCTGTGCCCACGCCCACCAGAGCCGCCGCGCCGACGAGGCAAGTACGGCGCGAGATAGGCGCGCCATTCTCGATATCAATTGGCAACCCAGCCGCTGGCCGATGCTGCTCACGCTTCATGTGCTAATCCACTCACAATTGCCATTACGTGACGTGAGGCGCCGGAATCAGCGCATTGCGAGGATTCATTCGGACCATGGTGACTAGCGTGCTTGCGACGCCGATCACAGCAAGCGCCGCTCCCACGCATGCCGGTGGGAGATAGTTTGTTCCCTGAATCAAGTGCCCGCCCACAAAGGATCCGAATATCGCGCCTACCGAGGGGGACACTCCGCACAACACGATAGCCCTGCCGGTATCGTCCCCTCGTGCAATGATTCCAACATGCAATGTGCAATAGAATGTCCAGTAGAATCCGAATATTAGACACCCTACAAAGAACCAGGCGTATGACGCACCTGCATACAGCAGGTAGATGCTGCTCAAGAGAGCGGACAGCGCGACGATAAGCACCGCCGCGCGGTTGACTCTGAGCGGTAGAGCGGCGGATGCTAAACCACCCACGATTCCTGTGACCGCATATGCAGATGTTCCATTTGTGACATCGAGTGCCGAGAACCCCCGCGTCGCCCCCATGAGTTGCACAAAGGGCCACATCATGCCGAAGGCGGCGTAGGACACTCCCAGCGCGGCGACGCTGCAAAGAATGGTCATGCTTAGCGGTTTCTTACGCCCTCCACCAGGCTGAACCGCCTCGGGCAGTGCAACATTTGTCAGCGATGCCCGAGTCACCAACGACACACAGAGTGCGACGAGCGCTAGTACTGCGTAAACATAGAAAACCGCGGCCGTAGTGTATTTGGCCGTCAGGTAATTGATGAGTTGGAATATTACAAGCTCGCTTAAATACAACGCCGCCAGAAATGTACCGTAGCTACGCTCTTGTTTTCCTGAGGCATGGAAGACCTTGAGCACATATCCATAGGCGACGCCTGCGCCGAACGTGCTGAGTGGATGGAACAGAATGAGCGGCACATGCGATACGAGAGCAATGCCAGCGACATTCGCCCCGATCGCCAGCGCACAGGCCCACGGAATCCACCGTGTGAGTTCCTTGATGGACTTGTTTTTGGTCAGGTATGTCCCGGTGATGCAAGCAAACCATTCCGCGGACGTAAGCGTGCCCAACTCCGCGCTCGACATCCCATAGTACTTCCCTAGAACCCCAACGAAGGCGGGAACCGTAAGAACTGCTCCGTAAGCAAGTATGGGGATCCAGATGACGGCAAATACCGTGCGCTGTCCGACAGCCGCTGCACTCTGAGTCATTTTCTTATGCCTCTCACTTTGCTTACGGGCGTCGGCGGTGCCGTAGCCGCCGAGGGAATGACTTGGGGCAGATTTTCCTCGTTCATTAGCTTTCAGTACGCCACCAGAACACCAGCAATGTCCTCAGGCGGTAAGATACGCGAATATCGCCGAAGGCCAAAACGATAGAGCGTGTACGGTGGCGGAATCCATCACCGTACACGCAAACGAACCCCTCCACCATCAACTAGCCAACGAGCCCCCCGGGCTAGTGGACTGCGGCGCCACTCATGACACCACTCCCTGCACTTTAGAAGCGTACACGCACTGACACGCCGTACATTCTGGGCGGCCCATACTGACCAACATCCTCACCCAACGTCCACGCATTGTTCATGAGCGTCAGGTACGTTTTGTTGGTCAAATTGTCACAGAAGGCACTCAGGTCGACCGGATGGCCCATGACATTCTTCCAATCCGCGCGCGCGTTGAGCACTCCGTAGGCAGGCAGCCGGCCTTGAAATGGATCTGGGTTTGAGGAACCCAATGGAATCAGAGTTAAACCACCGACCTGGTAGGACTGCCAGGAGTACGAGGTCGACACCGATGCATCGCCGATGGAATCAGGTAATCCCAGTAGATAGCGCACAGTCGCGGAGGCCTTGTGCTTCACCACCTCCGCAAGCGGCGAATGGGAAAAGTCCACCCCGTCGATCGTATTGCTGGTGAAGTACGGATTTAAGAAGGTATAGAACCCGGAGATCTCCAACTGGGACATCGGAATGAGGGTGGCCTCCAAATCGGCTCCTTCCACCACGCCTTTGGCGACATTTGTTACGACCGCAAAAGGAAGTGGTCCGTTGGGTGTATCATAGATTTTGGTGACTCGCTCTTGCCATCCGTTGAAATTGCTACGAAACACGTCGAAGTTGATGCGTGCCTTCATGTCACCCAAGTGAAATTCCGACTTCTCGCCGATTTCGTAGTCGGTCACATACTCAGGACTGAACTCTTGCGCACCTTGAATCGCGACGTTGTTGAAGCCACCGCTCTTATAGCCCTTTCTGCTGGTGGCGTAGAGCATCATGTCGTGGTTGAGTTGATACTGCAGGCTCACGTTCCAGGTAGTTGCGTGGAACTTAGCGCTAAGATTGTTTTGAGGTACGTCCGTTGGCGTTGTTAACTGCCGACGAAGATCCTCGGTGTAGCGCGCGCCCACAGTGACATTCAGCTTGTCGGTCAGATCGTACGTCCCCTGACTATACACCGCATGCCGCTTTTTCCAGTTGAGAGACTGAAAAGTCACTTTCGCAATGCTGTAGTAAGTGGCCACGTCGATATCGTCGCGCGAATTCGGTGAAAGCGTGTCGACGAAAAGCCCCGATTGCCAATGAAATCGATGCTCAAAGGATTCGCCGTGCAATTGTAGCTCATCGGAATATTTCTTCTGTGAGGGCGCGGCGACGCCCAACCCCGCCGACCACTGCGGCACCAAGGAATATTCAAACACGGGGAACGGCGTGCCATAGTTTTCGTAGGACTGAAAGTACTGATACTGTCGGTACCCGAAAATATTTTTCAGCGTAATGTGATCGGTCAATTGCACCGTGAAGGTGTCATCGGCGGCGTAATTTCGCGTCCGGATATGATCACCCAGGGGCGGAATCCACTGATTGTCGTATCTCGGACCGTACGATTGTTGAGCCGCGCACGCCGACTTCAAGTCACCGGCGCCGGCGACGAATGCACCATTCGGGTTGTAGAGAATGCACTCGTTGCCCGCGCCGTGCTCATTGAGCGCCGCAACGTTGACCAGAAAGTAGTTCTCAATGCGGTCCGTGGGTTTATAGAGGATCCCCAATCGGGCAGCTTGATAGTCGATGTTATCGTAGTCATGACCGTTGACTGGGTTGATGGTGTAGCCATCCCGATAGTTGAGGTCCGCCGCGAAACGCACCATCAATACATCGTTGACCAGCGGGACATTGACGACTGTCTGGTATCGTCGGGCGTTGTAGTTACCATCGGTCACGTCAACGTAGCCATTCATTTCACCGGTCGGCCGCGCCGGCACAAAAAGAACCGCGCCACCTGTTGAATTGACACCGAACAGTGTTCCCTGCGGACCCTTGAGCACTTGCAGGTTCTCAAGGTCAAACAGATATCCGGAACTCGTGACAACCGTCGGAACGTCGTTGAAGTATGTGGCAACCGCCGGATCGGGGCCTCCCAATATTTGACCTTGTCCGCGAATAGTGTAAGTCACAGAGGCCCGGTCTAAACTCGTCGCCGCGACCGTAAGCCCGGGCACCGTGGTATTGAAATCATCCGGACTCACGATGTTCTTTTGTCTAATCTCTTCGGCAGATATCGCCGTGATTGAGATAGGGACGACTTGCAAATTCTCGCGCTCGCGGCGCGCAGTCACCGTAACCTCTTCTAATTCCGCTCCACCGGCCACCGAGGTACCGCTGGTCGCTGTGTCCGCAAAAGCCGGGACCGAGGACAGCGCCCAGGCTAGAAGTGAACCCAGTGCTATGGAACTGAAAAGGCGGCTGCGGTTCATGCGATCCCCCATTAATTTAACCATGCGTCTCTTTGTATTTCGGCATTTTCGAACTTAAGCAAGTCCGGCGCTCGGCTGGACTGCTCTAGCCAGCATCGGTCGACTGTGCGAGGAAAAATATCAGGGTCCAGTATACTTTGCAAGTGCAAAGTCGCAGCTTCCTGACCATCAAACCGAAGTACCCAGAATTACCCGAACGGATAATCGCTCTTCGCGCGGAAGTACCTTGGCAAATGAACAATGCATTGTCGGCTTGATTGCGTTGAAGCGGGATGCGATTCGGGCATGGAGGTCGAGCTGGAACGTTGCGTAGACCGTACCAATGACGTTCCGTTCTGGGGGAGCTAGTGTTGCATTATCGCGTCTCCCCTGGGGCCCTGCGCACATCATTGCACTTTAGGTTGAGCCTTTTCCCAAACTCTCTTGATCACTGTTTTGACATACTGAAGGAAGACGAAGGTGCCCTTCTTGTTGCTAACAATCACGTCCGGCAGACCATCGCCATTAACGTCGCCAACCACTACTTGAGTGCCAACTCCGGAATTGTCATCAATTAAATAGGGGATAAAATCTACGCTCTTGTCAGCATTACGCACGAGCTTGAACCAGTAGAGGACGGCCGGTCCATTCGGCTCATCGTCGAAGCCACCGCCATCGCGACCGTGCGCCCAGAATCGCTTGCCGGTAATAATGTCTTCCATACCACTGCCGTCCACATCCGCCATCGCTACAGCATGCATCTCTGAAAACGCCACTCCGTATTTATTCTCGGAGGGTTTTTGGTTGAAAATGATGTGTTGCTTGAACTGGATATCACCGTGTGCGTCGCGGTCCTTCAACTGCTCATACCAGACGAGGCCATAGTTATGCGCGGCGAGCACCGTAATTACATCGGGCAAGCCGTCTCCGTTGACGTCATAGGTGTACATCTGCGAGCCCCCATAGACCTGCTTTTGGGAGCCTCCCAGGTTGAAGGGCTGTTTGTGAAACCTCCACACGGGGTCACCGACCACTGAAGCCGGCTGCTCCCACCACCCGTTGGCCTCGAGAATATCGGCGCGACCGTCGCCGTTAACGTCGCCGTAGCCAAGACCGTGTGTAAACCGCTGATAGTCGCCTTTAGGGGAAATCGGGTGGAATGTCCACTTGTTAGTTGGGTTGTCTGGGTCGGGAGCGGCGTAGCCGATGAATCCTCCTGACATACAAAGCAGGACGGGGCGGCCGTCTCCCAAAAGGTCGGCGAAGGTCGGTGATTCGTTATCTACCGTATCAAAGGCAACGTGCGCCTTCCAGAGCGTTCCGCTTTTGAGGCCTTCATTGCCGGGGTTTTCATACCAAATCGCGGCCGTACCTGGAAACCCGATTGTTAGAATGTCGGGCCAGCCGTCGCGGTTTAAATCGTAGACAAAAGTAAAGAAGTTGTTGGAATAGGAAGTCTTCTTTCCCAGGGCGCCCTCGAATCCACGGATCACCTGCGGTTTGCCATTCGCGCCCCTCCGCAAAAACGTCTGTGTGGCGGGGTAAAATTGGTGTCGTTTCCGAAAATCAGGCCCCTCGTACCAATAAGGTCCTGAGATCAGGTCGGTGTGGCCGTCGCGATCAATGTCGTCAATCGCGACCCCCTCAGCCCAAAACTTGTCAGTAAGCTGAATCTTCTTGAATGCATGAATCGTATAGTCCGCCGCATGCGAACCCTAGGTTACTAATGAAACTACTGCTGCGAACCACACTCTTTTTATCGTCACAGATTGGGCTCCGGGTACAGGTCGGCCGTCTAACTTTGCGGCCTCTGCGCCGCAATGAGCGATACAAATTGCACGATCGCGGGCTTGTCACATGACAAGCCCACAGGCAATAATAGCACCGGAGTAGCAGTTGGGCGCTGCTGGCACCACATTCGAGAGGGGGCGTACATGAGCGGGAGTCGTCGAACCCCCTATATGGGCGGATTGTGCGGTGCGGGGCGGCGTCTACTGGGGCGGCTCGCACTGCTGATTCGCGTGCGGACGCGCAATGACGAACGACAGGCACATGACCTAGGGACGAAGCCGGGGCCCCTGTGGATTGTCCGATATCGATTATCGGGGCAACTTGCGAAGGCAGGATTGATTGGGCTGGCGCTTGTGGTACCGGGTCCTTCGTGGTGTACGATCGCGTCGTCGACGACGCGCTACCTTGATCAGAGCGATGGCCGTGACTGGCCCGGGTACGGTCGGACGTTCAGTGAGCAGCACTACAGCCCACTGACACAAGTAAACCACGCGACCATTGATCGCTTGAATCTCGACTGGTCGCTTGATCTCGGGCCGGAGAGTTCGGCAACGCAACCGATTGAAGTCGATGGCACTCTCTTTTTCGCTACTGGCTACAGCCTTGTTCACGCCGTGGACGTGCGCACGGGGAAACTGCTATGGAAATTCGACCCAAAGGCCGCCGAGGTATCCGGCCTCAACTTACGATGGGGTTGGGGCAGCAGAGGCATTGCCTGGTGGGACGGAAAGATCTTTACTCCCACGCAGGATGGGCGCCTTATCGCCATCGATGCGAGCACCGGGCAGCAGGAATGGAGTGTGCAGACGCTGGAGCCAAATATGCCGGCGTTCATTTCTGGAGCACCTCGCATATTCGGTGGAAAGGTAATCATCGGCTTTGCCAGCGATACCGGTGCCGTGCGTGGGTATGTGACCGCATACGACGCGTCGACAGGCCGCGAGCTCTGGCGCTTCTACACCGTACCCGGTAATCCTGCGGACGGCTTCGAAAGCCCGATATTGAAAAGAGCGGCGAAGACGTGGGCCGGCGAATGGTGGAAATTCGGTGGGGGCGGAACGGTATGGAACGCGATGGCGTACGACGTTGAGACCGACACCGTCTACATTGGCACTGGTAATGGCTATCCAGTGAATCGACGGGTTCGCAGCCGCGGCCAGGGAGACAATTGGTTCATAGCCTCGATCATTGCCCTCAATGGAAGCACCGGGGAATATCGATGGCATTACCAGGTCAATCCTGGTGAAAGCTGGGACTACGACGCCACCATGGACATTGAGTTGGCGGATCTCCTCATCCGCGGCAAAAAGCGTAAGGTACTACTGCAGGCGCCGAAGAATGGATTCTTTTACGTTATCGACCGAACCAACGGACAACTGATTTCCGCAGAGCCATTCGCGAAGGTGACCTGGGCCAAGCGAATAGACCTGAGGACGGGACGTCCGATACAGCCACCCAGTTCGCAGTTCCCGAATGGATCGGTTGCGCGAATCTGGCCTTCGATCGGCGGCGCTCACGGCTGGCCGCCGATGGCGTACAGCCCCATGTTGGGCCTGGCATACATCCCCATGATGGACTCCGGACTAAAGATTTGGGACCGCGATATCGACGCAAGCCGCTGGAAGGTCCCATCCGATCGTCGATTTGATGCTGCTATTGAAGCGGCGCCGGACAAAGGAGAGGACGGCGCCTACCTGCTCGCCTGGAATCCAATCACGCAAAAAGCGGCCTGGAAGCTGGCGAGACCCACTCATAGCAATGGCGGCGTTCTCGCCACGGCGGGAGATTTGGTGTTTCAGGGAACGGTAGACGGACTTTTTAAAGCCTATTCTGCGTCGGACGGAAGCACACTTTGGCAATTCGACGCGCAGGCGCCGATATTCGCTCCTCCAATTTCCTACCAGGTCGGTGACGTACAATACGTCACGGTACTCACCGGACTCGGTACCCAAAGCGCGTTGGTTCGAGGCCAAGCGCACGCTGATAAGTACCACCTCAACCCGCGCGAGCAGGCCCGCCGCGTACTCACGTTTTCTCTTCGCGGCGCGGCCACGCTGCCGCCAACGATTCATTCGTCGCTCGTCCCCGAAGATCCCACTTATCGATCAACTAAGGACGTAGCCGAACTGGGACGGACGATTTATGAAATGCAGTGCTCTCGGTGTCATGGATGGCAGGTTGTAGCCAGTATCCACGCCCCCGACCTCCGCCGATCCGCCATACCTTTGAGCGACAGTGCATTCGCTGCGGTGGTCAGGGACGGCGGTCTTGCTGCGCGAGGGATGCCAGCCTTCTCGGAGTTTTCTGCGGATCAGCTCCGCGAGCTTCGAGAATACATTCGAACTGCGGCGGCTGATCTCCAAGCATACGAAGCCGAGCACCGGTAGCAGCGTGACTAGGCACCATCTGTTGATATCAAGACGCCGCTTCATCGCAGCTGTATCCGCCTCGATTCTAAGCGCCCATAGCCGCGCCGGCCATAGTCAGCAACAGTCCGCGGCAACAGACCTCGTCGCTGGAATCCAGCTGGAATGGCTTGGCCCGGCGCTAAAAGCATCATTCGATGGGACACTGCGAACAATTTCGGAAATGGGGTACCGGAACGTAGAACTGTTGAGTGACTTTGGAAGGACTCCTCGACAGTTGGTCTCGTCAGTGAGGGCCCACGGGCTTCGGTGCGAGAGCCGTCTTTTCTGGGCATCGCGTGACTACGCTGACTCGAGGAGCCTCCTTGCGCACCAGATTGACTTTGCGGAGGCCATGGGCCTTCGATACTTGGTCGTGCTGATGCCGTCTCCAGTTCCGCTGGCAGATGGACTTGAGGGACAAGCGCTGGCAGATGCGCTCGCACGCCTTACGCTGGAGGACTATAAACGTCAGGCGGAGTTTCTAAATACCCTCGGAGCACAGACGCAGAAAGCCGGGATTCAACTCGCCTACCACAACTTCAACGCGGAATTTCGCCTCTACGATGGCAAGCCGGCCTACGACTACCTACTGGATTGGACGGACGGTTCGCTGGTCAAGATGGAGTTGGATTGCGGTTGGGTCGCATCCAGCGGGATGGATCCGGTTCGGTACCTTAGAGATTACCCCGAAAGGTTCCCGCTCTTGCACCTGAAGGATGTAAGGGTGAGAGATCCCAACACCGTATTACGACTCGATCCCATCGAGGTTGGCTTTGGCATCGTGAATTGGGACCCGCTACTTGCCCAAGCGGTCGCCTCGGGCGTGAAAAAGGCCTACGTGGAGTTTGAGCCAAAAAAGCCCTATAGACGACCTCTATTGCAATCTGCCAACCGTTGTCTGGATTTCCTTCAACTACATGCGCGTGCTTTGCATGCTCCGAATCGGACGTAGCATTACATAATGGGATACTGGTCCAGAATCACATGCCGCTGACCGGTGAGACGGTCTTCATGGGTAAGCCCTTCTACGTACCGTACGAGCGGGCGGCGGTCAAACTCCAGGCGCATGGGGATCCATCGGCGCCGATCAGTTTTAAGAATATCTGGATCCGCGAACTCAACGGATCACCATGAGAGTGATTCCAGCGCCGGGTGCCACAGACGAGTTCGATTTCGCCGTCCAACCCCGCTGCCATCCGATGGATGCGGCCGATGAAGGAGCCTGGTCCGCCTCCAACCTGCCCCATACGCAATCTT
>Ga0137409_10000463_pt1 | contig 44475 bp, 35 predicted proteins | sample CZODoug1_16funga_FD_122059 | JGI IMG/M metagenome (GOLD analysis project Ga0137409, IMG submission 122059) | Vadose zone soil fungal communities from Angelo Coast Range Reserve, California, USA - CZODoug1_16fungal (Hybrid Assembly) | ecosystem: Environmental > Terrestrial > Soil > Vadose zone...
GGATCAATGGTCAACCGATCCTGAAATCGCTCGAGGACTCGCTGAGAAAGCTCCCGATCGCGGACTTGCGGTACTGGACCAACTGTGAAAGTTTGCGTGGTGGAAGGCTTTCTCGTCTCTGGCCAGAGCTGCCACCACCTACGAGAGTTGAATTCGCGCAGGGTTTCCAGGTGGAGCTGGTCAATTGCGCGTCGCGCCAGACTTTCACTAGCAAGGATGCTATATTGCGTTCTCAGGTATTCGTCAGACACGGTTTCGAGTTCATAGAGTTCCTTGATGGTCGGGATGTCCGGATTCTCCTTCTGAATCTCCAGCAATACCTGAGCCCGGTAGACGGGCCTCTGCTTGAGTGTCGCGATAAGGATGGCGGTAAACAAGATGAAAAAGACGATTAGGATCGTCGGCAGACGCTTGCGAAGGATGCGGCCATAGCTGCGGAGGTCGAGTGCCTCGGCAGACTCAAGGATCTCGTAGGAATCAGGCATCTCTATGACCCGCGTATTGAGAGCGTCCGGCCCGCGCCGCTCGAGCCGATGATCGCGGCCATATAGCTCGACTTGATTTTTGTCGTCCATGTTTTTATCAATGGAAAATCAGGATCCCGGTGAGTGTTTGCGCTGCAGCTTCCACTCCCCGGCCCAACGTCGTCTTCGCAACGCTGTTTGGCACGAAAATTATGTCTTTCGGTTCGAGCACCGGGTCTGGAGCTTTCCCCGCCAGGATCTTTCCCAAGTCAATCGGCGTCTCCTTCCGCACACCACTTTGCTGATCGGTGCGGATGATTCGCGCTCCGGACTTCGCAGCTGTACGAGTGAGGCCCTCGCTCAAGGCCAGCGCCTGCAGAACGGAAATCTTTTCATTCGATTTCAGGGCGAATCCCCCGGGCTTTCGAACCTCGCCAATCACGTAAACGACCCCGGCGCGAGTGACTTTGACGATGTCCCCAGGATGAACCAAGGGATTGCCGTGAGAATCTGCCGACTCTAGTAAATCCTTTAAGTTCACCTGCACGGCATCTTCGGATGCGAGTCGATTGCTGTTGAGGGCCGACGAAACTGCCGTCCCTTCGGCAGCGTTTTGTGCGCTGGAAGAAGGTTGATCCGACCCAGCGGGATGATCTGCAACGAGGTGCGGCTCTGCGGTCAGAGCCGCACCTCGCAGAATGATGACCGTTTCTCCGGCATCGTCGGCCAGGCCTTCTGCGAGGGAGAGAACCTCAAGCAGAGTCTTGCTTCCACGGATCTGGAAAACCCCGGGCCGTCTCACCGCCCCCATCACCGAGACAGGATGGCTTTGCATCTCGTGTACAAACACGCTCACGTGAGGATCCTTCATATAAGTGCGGTGAAGGAGTTCCTGGAGCACAAATTCCAATTCCCTCGGGGTCAATCCCGCCGCTCGAACCGACCCGAGCAAGGGCAGCGAAATGTCGCCGCCTGCTGAAACGCGGACTTCGCGATTCAGTTCCTGGGCTTCGAAAATATTGATGTTGAGTACGTCTTCGGGACCGATGCGGTATTCCCCGGCGCTTACGGCCGGTGCCGATGGATTGGAATCCAGTAGTTCTTTCAGGCGGCGATTCCAATCCTCGGCAGTTTCCAAGTTTGGCCGAGGTGTATTCTGGCTCGGACTTGCCGAGTGTGGCGTCGAGAGAACTTCTTGGTTGCCTTGGATAGAATCGATTGTCTTGGCCGACAGTAAACCCTGCGGGAAACACCATAATCTTATGGTGATTGCAAAAACGCCGAGAACCAACCCTTTGGACCCAGTTCTTTTCACTTGAATTGCTCTGACTCCCACTTCGAGACGCAGACTCGACAAATCGAGACTACGAAACAAAGAAGCGCTAGTCGATTAGGTGCACCCTTGAATTGCAAGGCAGGTGAAGACCTGAGATTGCATGAGCCGAACTTAGCCAGAAGGGAAGGGCCAGGCAGGCGCTTGGTGGCCTGGTGGCCGCATTGGCAGGCGGCTGCCGCTGGCCTGGAAATTCTTCAGCCGCAGCCTCTCAAGGAGAAGGTAAGCGATGAACTGTGAGCCATAGACCAAGTAGCGTCGCCATAGGCGGCGGGGTTCCTGCACGAGCCGGAAGAACCATTCGAGGCCGTGTTCACGAATCATACGAGGGGCCTGCTTCCGCCTTCCCGAAAGCATGTCAAAAGCCGCTCCCACACCTACCAGAACGGGGACTGGTAGTCGCGACTTGTGCTCGTGGGTCCAGCGCTCCTGCTTTGGAGTGCCCAATCCCACCCAGAGCACATCCGGCGCAGCGCGGCCTATCATTTCCGCCATTTCGTCATTTTCCTCGGCACGGAGTGCCCGAAAGGGAGGCGAGCACGTCCCAACCACGTTCAGCCCCGGGAATCGAGCCTTGAGCGAAGCCGCTAGACGGTCGGCAACACCCGGCTCCCCTCCGTAGAAAAAGTGTCGGTAGCACTGTCCGGCAGTTGCTTCACAAAAGGCGAGGACCAAATCTGGTCCATAGACGCGCCGGCTCAGGAAGTGACCTTGGCGCCGGCCCAACCACACGAGTGGCATGCCGTCGGGCACCACCAGGTCCGCTGAGTTCAGGATTTCCTTAAAGGAAGGATCATGCTGCGCTTCCACAATGCCATGCATGCTGGTGGCGGCGATGGAGTGGCATCCGTCGCGCTCGCGAATCCATCCTAGCATCCGCTCGACGACTTGCCCAATCTGTACGGCGTTGATTCTCACTCCCAACACTCCAAAGCAGTTAGTATCTTCTGACAGCCTCTCATCCTGGACGATGGCAGACGCGGCCGTTCTGTTTTTCGAGAAATTGCAGAGCGATGGCTTCCGTAGTCCTTGATGAGTTGGCCTCAAGCAGATGAGTAAATCGTTATTTGTTTGGCGCACGGTGAACCTCAGTCAATGAATATTGTCGTCCAACTGGTAGCAAATTGCTGCGGCACGCCAATTGCTCAGTCCTGAATCTCGGCGGCTGAGAAGCAGGGGCTTGAATGTCTTGGCGCTCATGGCTGGCACAACCGAAAGCCTTTCCGGTAGGCGCGCAGAATTCTACCCAAGACAACCTTCGTCCGAGTTTGTCCGTACATGAATGCGAAGGATCGCCGGAAGAACCAATCAGGCATTAGCGAGGACGCTTGCCAAAACCATTGGAATGATCTCGGCCATGTTCGAAAATACTCCGAGGAAATCACCTGCCGGCCAGCAGGCGACCCAGGCTGCGATCGAAAACGCGAGTACGCGTAAGACATCGGTGAGGTGGGCATCTTCAGGGGAAGCAGGAAGTCGGAAGGAAGCCCCGAATGTGGAGAGGCTAGGAATCGGCGCCACGCTTGCCAGATTTCTCTTTCGCAAACAGCCAGATTTCTGAGCCGGGTTTCATCAAATTCATGGACAGCCGCTAGGTTGGCGCCATGAACCCGGTATTCGCTCAAAGGGGTCTCGATCGCCACAATCGAAGTGATCAGCGGAGCAATAACTTGTATCAAAGTATCCGCATACCCGCTAAGACCCCTAGGCAAAGGGAATATCGCCTCCGCAACGGAACGGCGCAAAGACAACCCAGAACAGGGGGGCAACCCTGAGGCGACATGCGGTGCGCTGAGGCTTAAGAAGGGACGCATCCAACCCGATGCCAGGGGGGATACTAAGGGAACATCTCCCAAATATTTCCTTGCCCGATCGACCCGCAGCATTCGGTTGACCGCGAATCCGGCATCTGGAGCAATGATGAATCCTCTGACGATCCGTTGCACCTTATCTCGTAGGAACACATCGTCCGAATCCAGCAGACAAATGATGTCTCCGGTGCTCTTGTGAAAAGCTGTGTTCAGAGCGAGTGACTGGCCGCCATGGCCTTGATAGACGACGCTGATTCGTCCGTCCAGTGAACGATACCGTTCCAGGATGCGGCCGGAATCGTCGGTCGAGCCGTCGTCACAGATTATGATTTCCAATTTCTTATAGCTCTGGCAAAGACAGCTCTCGATGGCATCTCCTAAGAAAGACGCATAGTTGTAGTTGGATACAAGAATGGAAACCAGGGGCTGCTCTGGCAACAGGTCCAGCGCCATCGGCTGGATGGAGGTAAACTCTTCCATGTAGTCAGTTACTTTAGCCATTGCGTTCATAAGGACCCAACATGCTCGAAGACGGTCTCACGGCTTTGCTTCACAGAATTTCCGTGGCTCTATGAGTGGATGAAACGAGCCAGCGAATTCTCCAGCTGACTGCTTGGGAATCGCGACGATATTGAAGTATGTTGGCCCAGATTCGGAGGTATTGGATACCGCGCAGTCGCCGAGCACCACGAATTCATAGCCCAGGCTTTCCAGAAAATCCCTTGCACCGTAAGGCGAAAGGCTGAGGCGGGCGGAGCAGCCCGGATTATATTCAAAAATGACAACAGGCCTATTGGTAGTAATAGTTCTGGTCGCTCCGCGCAGGACCAGTTCTTCAGCGCCCTCGACGTCCACCTTAATAACATCTACGCGGTCGATGCCGTTCTCTTCAAGCAAATTGTCCAGTGATTCTGTTTGGACCTCTTCGCCTTGGTTGCCGCAAAGTGGGTCCATTCCTAGCGAGTTGCCTACAGGATCCCAGCCGTGATAAAGCCACGCCTTGCCCCTCGTTTGCGTTAATGCGACTTGAAAAGCGCGCACATTTGCGGAATGGTTTAGTGCAACATTCTGGCCCAATATTGCAAACGATTGAGCTGTTGGTTCAAGAGCGAAAACCTTACCTGCTGCACCTACGAGTTTGCTCGCTACGAGCGTATAAACCCCGAAGTTGGCGCCAACGTCGATGAAAACCTTCCCGGGTGAAAGGACTTCTTCTAAATAGGCCAGTTCGGGCTCGTAATATTCACGAAAAGTATAGATGAACTTCCCGAATCCTTTTCGCTGGGCGGGAAAGAACATTCGCACATCCCATCTGGGCAAATCCAGGACGGTTTTCATGCGCAACAGACATCTCCAGTACCAAAAAGCCGACCGCAAGAGTGTGAGCGCGGGAGCACGCCGGAAGGCTTCTTGAGTTCTGAGAAAGTGCCACATCTCTTGCGCCTTCTTTAGGCGACGCTTCCGCTGAGGGACGTTATCTTGTGTCATGCAGCCTCCCGTGCCGTCGCGCTGCGCACCCGGCGGTAGATTTCCATTAAAAGTTGGTAGTTTCTTTCGGCCGTGTACTTAGCCTCGTATTCTGCGCGGGCGGCTCTGCCCATCGCTTCCATTTGCCTGACGTGTGTCCATGCCCAGTGTGCTTTGGACGCTAAGTCGTTTGGATCACCAGCTGCAAAATATAAGCCGGTCTGCCCTTCCTGTAGGACTTCCGTCATCGACCCCAATCGAGACGCAATAACAGGAAGACCGGAACCAAAAGCCTCTATGATGGTCAAACCGAAAGTCTCGGACCATTCGCTGGGAAAGATCAAAAATCGCGCGTCCCTCATGATCTTGAGCGTCTGTTCTTGGGGCAACCATCCGTGGAAAGAAACGCTCGAAAGGCGCGCCCGGTTTTTTTTCGCCTCCAACTCGGTGCGCAGTGGTCCATCTCCCACGATGCGGAGTGGAATCGCGTTTTGTAAGAGTGCGAAGGCCTCCAACAGAGTACGCACGCCCTTTTCCGGTGCTAATCGCCCCAGAAAGAGCGCGTAATCGCCGACATTCTGTTTCATCTCTGGATCTGTACCTAAGAAATGCGGTTTGACGAAAATCTTCTCGCGCGGCAACCCTGCACTAATAAATTTTTGACGATAGAATTCCGTAAAGACGATGTATGCATTCACCTGATTTCGCCATGTTCCTAGAATTCGATGTCCTGCCAGCATCCCAGAGACCGCCGCCGTTTGAAGATGAGAATTGTGATAGCAAGCGTGAACTACGCCAGGCCAAGGCACGATACGCCGCACGCACTCCTCGCATACCGTTCCTTCCCGATGGAGAGTAGCCGCGGGGCATATCAAGCGTGGGTTATGCAGGGATTGCACGACGGGAATTCCTTCCTGTTGGCAAGCGTAGTAGGCACCCGGAGAGATCAACGGAAACGTGTTGTGGAAATGGGCTACATCGGGTTTCTCGCGCCGCAGCAACGAACGCAAGCAGGAAACGCTGTCCCAGGCCCAAAGTGTTCGCATGGCCATTTTAGCCTTGCTCAGAATTCCATCTTCGACGATTTCACTGTTATGCCGTGTATATACCTGGACTTCATGACCGCCACGCCGCAGCAGTTCGCTCTCCCGCAGAAAGACTTCGTCCTCTCCGCCCGATTGACGGTAGTGGTTGTGGACAAGGAGTAGTTTCATGGGACCTCAGAGTTCATTTACGACGCCTGGCGCCAGGTGCAAATGTCCGCGAGATTCCCTCGGACGCATCGCGCGTATCGAGGACCGTTCGTAAAGCCATGGAAGTACCGCGGCCGAGTACCAAAAACACATGGCCACCGGCCCTGAATCAATCTCGTCTGCCATGGATCCGAAAATGAGGCTCGCAAAAAATAGCGAAGCAATCGCAAGCGAAAAACGGTCCCTATTCTTGTAAAGGGCATATCCGGCATACATGGAGAGCAAGGCACATAGAACCATGAAAAGCGCGAAGCTGAGCACGCCCCCACCCAACAAAATCTCGAAAAACATCGAGTGAGCGGTTCCAAATCCGGGGTTGTATTCCGGCCCGTAGACGCGGGAGGCGGAGTAGTATCCCAATCCCAGCCACGGAGACTGGGTCAGCGTTACGTTGCTGAGATGGCGCCACAAACCAATCCGATCACTCAGGTTTGAAATTGAGCCAGCGTCGCGGAACTGGCTGAGGTTAGGCAACCAATGGTACGCATAGAGCGTCAACATCAACGCACATACAAGGTATACGAAATGTCTCAGAGGTTTCGCGTTGGAGCGTTTTAAGAGAACGGTGACGAACAATAAAAGTATCACTATGTAGGCCGTGCGCATGAGTGAGAGCACTAGCAGCAGGAGAAATATGCTTAAGAATGAGAGCGGAAGGACTCTCCAAATATTTCGCACCCCCGTCACCAAAAGGATGATCGCAAATGCGGAGACCACCCCAGTTGGTGCAATGAGATCGCCGCGCAAACGGGAGGGTTCCGGATTCAATTCGGAGGCTATCCACACCACGTTAGGAGCCAGGAGGGCGCAAACCGCAATGGCGCCGCACAATAGAGCAGTTCCCCAGAATATTGTTTTCAAGCAACTCGTGCGGCCAAAGCGCTGCACGTACAACTGTACAAACAACATGGAAACAGTCATCTGATAAATCTTGAACGCAGTAAGAGCCGGAGCCTCCGATATCACTGCTGATACCGCGAGGAGGAGGATCATCGTCAGGCCGAGGATCTGCGGCAAGCGCAATCGAAGCAACGGCCGTTTTGCATTGAGCCGTTTTCCAATTTGTAGCAGAACCCAGAGCCCGGCTAGTCCCCATACAATGACGTGGAGAATGACTACCCAGTCGATTTCGTCGCGAAGGGAAGCTTCAGGGTCGCGGATTCGAAACTTGGGCGGTCCGGAAAAAATCAGGAGGAATACCGATGTGACGGCAAAGCCGGCTTGCTGGTAGATGGAAGGCGGACTGCTCCCGCCTTCCACTGGAGAAGGGTTGCATTGAAGCGGCCGCCGCAGGCGCGAGGAAAAGCCTGTCGTCTGATTTTGCGCACAATCTATTGCCTGCGCTCCCGGTTTAGTCTCTATTCCTGTGGAGTGGGGCAGAAAGTCGGTTCGTTTTGACCGGTAACGCAGCATCATCGCCCCTCTCCAGACAACACCGCGGGAATGGTCCATAGCAGAATCTTGTAATCGAGCAACAAGCTCCAGTTCTTCATGTATTCGAGATCCAGCGCCATGCACGTCTCAAAGGAAGAATTCGTGCGCGCGACGACCTGCCAGAGCCCCGTTATGCCTGGTTTCACGTCCAACCGCCTGAAATCTCCTGGCCGGTATCGTGCGTAATCGTCTACGGGATGAGGGCGCGGACCAACCAGGCTCATATCCCCCTTCAACACATTCCACAATTGAGGCAGCTCGTCGAGGCTGTACTTGCGAAGAAAACGGCCGAGCCGGGTGACGCGAGGATCATCGGCGATTTTGAAGAACGGGTCCTGGCGCTCATTGAACTGACGCAGGAAATCTTTCAGTCCGTCAGCTCCATCGACCATGGTCCGGAATTTATAGCAAACAAATTTTTGTCCCTTTTTTCCTGCACGGAGAGAGGTATAAATGACCGGGCCAGCGGACTCCAGCTTGACGGCCAAGGCAATCGCGAGCAAGAACGGCCAGAGGAGCAAGACACCGATGGCGGACAATAAAAGATCCATGATCCTCTTCACGAGCAGACCGGTGATGAGGATGGCGCCTGCGCGCAGGATGCTGTCGCGTCGGTCAACCGCAGTTTCGTATCGTCCATTCCCGTCAATCTCGGGCAAAAAGGAGCCCCAGATTCTTGCCAGGAACGGCAGGGAAGACACACGTGCCACTGAACTCGTGAGCACAACTCTCCGCCGGCGAACCACATGTCCTGCCGATAAATTGCAGCCGCTAAAGGCTTGCGTCCGAAGATCGAGAGGTTCACCGGGCATCAAATCGACCACCTCGAGCTCTTGATTTGCTATGAAGAGCGTTTTGCCAGGGCATATATGCGCTCAAAAGGCTGCGTGAGCAAGCACCTACAGCCGCGCATCAAGCAAGCCAAGCGTAGAGACTGAACAGGAATCAGTCGATAGGGTTTTGACTGTAATCGTGGCCAGGGTGAAACCTTAGGAGGCGAGTTTGAGGTAATTCTCCGGCAGCCCTTGCAGCTACGAACCCCTCCTAGACGGATGGATTCCTATTCTGTCCTTAGGGTTTCTATGGGTCCTCATCAGGGGTAACCTCCCTATTGACAATGAGCCATAGCGATACAAACTAGGTTTGTCCGCCCTCCGCGACGTTTCTTCGGTCAGGCAGATACCGGTGATTCTGACTACCACAGCACTTTCCGGCGCAAGACAGATGCGGAGTTCGGCAATCTATATGGGACTTCTTCGGCTGCTTGTCGCGCTCTTCCTACTCCTTACTGCGTTGACCCGTGTCCAGGCACTGCCACAGGAGCAAGATAGAGAGCCTTTGGGCTCCCTCACAAGCATTGGGGAGGTCTATGTGAATGACTCCCCGGCAACTGTCGAAATCACGATTTTTTCTGGCGACAGAGTACGTACCGGGGAATCCGGCTCTGCGACCTTTAACATGAGCGGAAAGGGCTCGCTCAAACTCTCTCCGCGCAGTCAAGTCCTCTTCTCCGGCAAATACGAATATACGGCTGAGTTGGAAGCCGGGGCAGTGGTGATGAATTCCGTTAGCGGGCCAAATGGATTCACACTTCGGATTGGAAACGACGTGCTGGTTCCTCCCATCAAGGAGCGCACGGCATTGGCCTCAATTGACAGGGCTCCCGATGGTTCTTTCCTGGTCGCTTGTTCGGACGGAGCCATAGGCGTCTTAACCCTGAAGGGAACATCGGGCCTATTTCTCCAGGTTGGTCAGTCCGTGAGCGCTGCGCCGAACGGCCAATTGTTTCCAGTAGTACAACAAGCCGCTACCACCGAGAGATTACTTTCCGGGAGATCGTCTTCTGGAGCCCGAAGGGCTAGGGGCAGCTATACGGGATGGGGATTTCTCGGGGCGGCAGCTGGAGCAGCCGGAATTGTGGCGGCTCAAAGCCACGGCGGCGGAAAGCAACCCATTAGCCCCTCTGCGCCTTAAGACCCGGCCCGTGCCTCCAAGCTATTTGTAAAACCGTGGCGCACTGCCTCAAGCCCTGTTCAATAGCCTACGGGATCGCCACGGCGCATCGATCAGATGGCCTCTTTGGGTATCCTGCGGCATGGGAAGCGCCTCCATTTAATTCTTAGGGTTTGACGGACCCGCCATCCGAAACTTGATTATGACATCTTGCTCCGTTTCTACTGGTTGCCCGCCGAGCAAAGTTTTTGCGTAACGCCATTCGCGAATCGCACTGGAGGCCGCCTTCGCGAGCAAAGCTGGCCCGCTTTTTAGCTCGACGTTCTGCACGGACCCATCGCCGCCGACAACAACGTGTAACTTGACGGTGCCCTCGATGCCTTGGCTCTTCGCGTCCTCAGGATAAACTGGTTCTACAAGCGAGATGGCGCGGCCGATTTGCAAACTTCTTCCACTCGATGGTTTCTGTGAACTGATGTCCTCGGGGACTCGAATCGATGGGTAAGGATCAGTGCTGACCGCCACCGACCACGTCGGAGCCGCGGAAGCAGTTGGCGGCTTCGAAGGAGGCGGGGGACTCGCTTTCACCTCAGTCGCCGTTCCACTCGGGAGACGCGCGGCCGGGTTCATTGCTACCGTGGCGGCGCCTTCGGTTGGTTTAGCGGGCGAACTTTCCGCGACTGGGCTTCGAACGTTCTCCGTGGCTGCGCTCGTTGCTGCCGTGGCGGTGCTCTCGGTTGGTTGAGCAGGCGAACTTTCCGCGACCTGGCTTCGAGTATTCTCCACGACTGGATTCGGCACAGCGACAACAGTGCGCTCCGCTAGCTTTGCAGGCTGACTCTCCGGCAAGGAGTTCTCAGCGCGGCGAACATCACTATTAACAGTGGGCCTTGCGGCACGGAGGTCAATGTTGCCCACCTGCAGAGGAACGGTTTCAAAGTGCTCTGCGGAGCCATTCCGAGGACGGTTAGCGGGCAGGTCGAATCCCTGCGCTTGCGGCCCGCTATTCTCCGATCGGAGCGCGGGGGCATCTGTAGTCTTAGTTGCGGGAATCGGCATATTCACCTTCGCGTGCTTGTTTAGCCCCTCTGTATTCTGTCCGATCGATGCAACCAATTCTTTCCGGGCGGCTGGCGGCGTTGCAACCCATCCTATGGCCACCGCCGCTACACCGCAAAGTATGACGGTCACCGCAAGTCTCCTCCGACTTTCAGCTCCTCCTTTTGAACTCAGCGGATGAATTACAGGTGTCGATTTGCGCTTAGATTCGTTTTTCTCTGAGATCTTTGGAGGCCAAGCGTCCGATGCAGCGAATGTCGGTGTTTCCTTCTCAGCGTGCATGCAGGGCACAGCAAGAGGCGGAGGAGCCGAGCTCTGCCAGTGTTGTTGAACTACCCTGCCTGAGGGTGGATGTACCGGCGCAAGGATTTCCAGTTTGGGAACCGGATGAATTGGGAGGCTGTCGGAAACCGTGACGTTTTGCCCCTGAAGTTCCCTCGGCAACTGCTGCTGAGAAATCCGCCTGGCGATTATCTGGCGCGCCGATGCTGTCGGATTGACGAATCGAATCCCGGCTTCTCTTCTTGATTCGTTGATCCACGCAATCTGCCCGCTTACTTCGATCTGCTCCCTCGGCCCCTTGAATTCAATCCGTATGGATGGGAGGTCCTTCTCGGCAAGCGTCATAGCGGTGGTAACCGCAAGGCCACCTTCGCTGATGTTAAGGAGCAAGCCGCCATTGTCCCGGCCCCAATCGATATAACTGATGGGCCTGATCTGCTGCCGGGGATGAACGCGGCGTTCGCTAGGCTGGGCTGAACTGTCTCCGCCAGCCAGGTTGTCTGACCCGGCCCAAGTGGATTGCGGGAATAGTTCAGAAACAATTCCCGCCGGTTGGTTGATGAGCGCGGAAGAATCTTCCGGCAGGTACAGCTCGGGGATGCGTTCTTTCGCAACGGTGCTGGACTCCACAGGATCCGGCAACGAGAACACTGGCGTTCCTGCCAGCGCACCGCCCGCTGGGTGTTGTTGCGGTTTTGGGACTATCTCTGCTCCAGGCTGAGGTTCGCCTTCTGAGCTTTCGGCGGCAAGCCAGTCAGTGATTCGGTGGCGTGCCTCTTCGGACAAGCCGACGAATCTTATCCCCGCCGTTTTTCTTGATTCACTTTTCCAGGTTATCTGTCCGGTTGCTTTCATCCAGCCATCGGAGTCCGGCAATAGAATCCGCATGCTTAGAAGCTCATCCCCACCAAGAATCATGGCGGCAGAGAGGGCTAGTCCGTCCTCTGTCATGTTGTAGATGAGACCGCCGTTTACCTTACCCAGGTCCGCGTAGATCGGTGGGGTAACAGGGGTGCGTGTCCGGGCACGGCGTTCGGTGACTCCGAGAGCTTTCTTTCGCGCGCTATGTGATCTGCCCAGCATGCCCTGCAATCATGGACGAGGAATCCTGCAAGAATCCTTCCAACATTCACTCAAATCTTAGGTTTACGCAACACTAGCTTCAATCCGGTAAAACCCTGCACTCCCCCGAAGTGCAGTGCCTCGAACCGCGAAGAATCGTTCCAAATCCTCAGGAGGTCTGGCTAGTTGGCTGGGGTGAGACTGACTCGGTCGACCCAGACAGTGCCGCTGATCTGGTTGTCAAGTTTCTGGCTCGGGGGCCGCGCGACTCTGACGATCAGCAAGCGCGTATCGGCCTTGGTCTTGAATTCAAGGTGTTGCGAGGACCAGCCGGACGTACCCACGGTGTTTTCGGTCGATACGAACAGCTTGCCCATGTCGAAGGCATCGAACACCTGGAACCTTGGTCCGCTGTCCGTGGAAATCCCTTTCATCCGTAAAGTACCGGAAAACCGGTACTGGGTGTTCGGCTGGACGGCCACGTACTGCAATACGTGTCCATAGTCGAGGTTGCGCTTCCCATTGAATTCTAGGCGAAGTGCGCGCGCTCCCTCGAAAGCATCCTGGAAATCCATGCTCACCACAGCTCCATCGACGGGGACAATGCGCCAATCGAACCCCCCGTCGAGAATGTCGTGTTCAAAACCCCCGTTGGCCACCAAATTGAAATTGTTTACAAGTGGGCCAATTTGCGCCGGGAAGCGCTCGGCCAGTGCGGACCACGCTGCGACCAGGCGGCCGGGCTCGCGGCGTTGGATGAGTGCATCGAGATAGGGGAAGGCCTGCCGGAGGTCAAACGGCAATTTCAGTTGGAGCAGGCGGAGCCAAACTTGTTCGGCGGTCGTCACGTTGCCCGCTTCCATTTCGAAGTTGAGATAGTCAAAGAATACCGACGCCTGGGGAGGAAGCATCTGCAGAATCGCACGATTGTCCCGCGTCGCGCTTACGGCAAGCCGGAACACGTCCCGGTGCGCCGGGATGTTTCCTACGAGTACAACCCGCAGCGCGGCTAGTGCCTCGGGGATCCTGTGAGTCCGAAATGCAAAATTGGCGAATCTCCAGTTGATCTCCGGCGAGTTAGGGAAGAGCCGGAGCGCCCGCTTGAATGCGCTCAACGCGTCGTTGGTCCGCCCAGCCCAATCGTAGGCCGAGCCAAGATCACTCCAAAAGTGAGCGTCATAGGGGCTCAAGCGCTTTGCACTCTCGTAAAACGCAACGCTCGCATCTAAGTTTTTCGGGGTCCCATAGAGGTGCGTGAGGGTGCCGAGCGCGTCATAATACTGCGGATTATCGCGTTCCCATTGTAGGGCGGCTTGAACCGAGGTTGGCGACTCTTGGCGAAAATACCAATCAGCGATCCCTCGTCTTCCTACTAGGTAGATGCAGAAAAGCAAGCAAAGCGCCAAGCAAATTCTAATCGCAAAAGTGAATAACTGCCGGTCACTCAAGTTCCACCGCTCGAGAATCTCACCTTCGCTATTTCCCCTGGGGAGTGAATCTCCTGGGTTCCGGCGACGCGCCAGGGACGATGCCAGCGCCAACCTTTGAGGCCAATTCCGTGGGTGGCACGTTTCTCATCTTCAGTATGAAGGACTCTAAGTGTGAGGTGGCCTCCCACGGTTCGATCTTGCCCCGGCCAGCTGCCAGACGCAACATCAAATCAAGTATCCAAGAATTGTTCCCGCAAAAATTCCAGCCGAAGGAGATATGTTTTTTCTTGACTTCTCCCTTTATAGAACTTGCCAGGTATTCATCTCCGTGTCCGCTGTAGTCGTGATGTGCCAAAAAAGAACCGCGCCAGTCTCGTTAAGGCATGTACGTTCAGGTTTTTAGGGTCTTGACCGGATTGTGAAGAGGTTGGGTGTCAGCTAGCTTACAGCCCTGGGCCATTTCCTTTTTCTGTGGCGCTGCGGTTGAAAGTCGACAGAGGCGTTCGAGGGAATCCCGGGCCAACACCGTGGCAGGGTCGTCCGAATCTTGGGACTCTTACGGCGGTAGCTTCTCTAGGGAGTCATTCATGAGTTTACGCCAACTACAGTGGCCATGGTTTGCGATCCTGGCCAGAACCGGCAGAGAAAAGTCGACGACGCTGCTTCTGGAGAACTTGGGCTACCAGTGCTTCTTGCCCGTTAGCAAGTCCAGGAGGCAGTGGTCTGACCGCATAAAGGAGTTGGAGGTGTCGTTGTTCCCTGGTTACCTGTTTTGCAGGATGAATCCGCACAATCGCCTGCCCGTGCTCCAGACTCCGGGTGTTATCCAGATCGTGGGAGTCGGCAAGAACCCGATTCCAGTCGAGGAAGAGGAGATCGCAGCCATCCAGTGCGCAGAGAAAAGCGGTCTATCGGTAATGCCGTGGCCCTACCTGAAAGTCGGCCACATCGCGCGAATTGAGGACGGGCCGCTGTCCGGTTTGACTGGAATCGTCGTAAAGATCAAGTCGGGATTGAAGCTCGTTCTATCCGTTACCCTCCTGCAACGATCCGTGGCCGTCGAAGTCAATCGCCACTGGCTGAGAGTCGATCCGAACGGAGGTCCAAGTGCATTTAAGGATGCCACTGACTCCGCGACTTCTGTTGATCCGGCCCATCTATCCGGAGCGCAGGGCTTCCCGAACAAGCTGGTTGAGGCGGACTGAGGGTGCCGGAAAAACATCTCATGCGAGAGAAGGAGGCACCGGTGCTTCACAAGAATATGGCGCGTGCTAGTTTCCTGGTTTATCTGACATTCATGGGAGTTGTCGCGGCGCGGGCGCAGGAGGCAGCCCCCGCAATTCCTCCCGTTCCACAAGCCATAACCGCGGGCGGAAGCGGCGACGGGGCTGAACACGGACAAACACCTGCGCTGCAGCACCGCAAAAGCCGCTATCAATTGCATTCATCGGATCTTCTGGAACTGAGTTTTCCTTTCACGCCGGAGTTCAATCAGACTGTGACGGTCCAGCCCGATGGATATATCACCCTTCGCGGCGTGGAAAGCATAAAGGTGGATGGAAAAACGATACCGGAGCTGGTTGATTTGCTGCGGAGCACTTACGCCAAGATTCTGCACGACCCAGTCATCAACGTGGAGCTGAAGGATTTTGAGAAACCTTACTTCATTGTGGGCGGTGAGGTGGGACACCCCGGAAAATTCGATTTGCGCAGTGATACCAGCGTCGCACAAGCCGTGGCCATTGCCGGCGGCTTGAGGGATTCCGCGAAACATTCACAGGTCTTGCTGTTCCACCGCGTGCCGGACGGTTGGATGCAAGTAAAAAAGGTGAACCTGAAGAAGATGCTCAAGGAAGCCAACTTGGAGGAGGATGCCCAACTGCAAGCGGGCGATTTCCTGTTCGTGCCAAAAAATACCTTTTCGAAGATCGAGCGATTTATTCCCACGTCGTCAGTCGGTATGTATACGAACCCAGTCCTACACTAGCCCGTTTTTCCGGAAGTGAGGTTTAACGTCATGATCGAGAGAAACTTGGACGCCACAGCAGCAGAGGGCACACAATCCTTCAATTTGCGGGGCTTCCTGGAAATCGGTTTTCGGCAGCGCCGGGTGATCATCAACTCATTCCTGGGGATCTTTTCGGTCGCGGTGCTGTTGGCGCTCCTCCTGCCGAAAAAGTACGAAGCGCAGATGAAAATTCTGGTGAGACACGAGCGTGCAGAGTCGGTGGTGTCGCCAGAACGTGAGTCGCCGGTTCAGTGGCGCACCGAAGTGAGCGAGGAAGAACTGCAATCGGAAGCGGAATTGATCAAGTCGAGAGATTTACTGACAAAGGTAGTTGTCGCTTGCGATCTTCAAAATCTTGGCGTCAGCTCCTTCTGGAACAGAGCGGGGGACAGGGACGAACAGAGAGTCTCGCGCGCGGTTGTTGCACTGGAGAAGAACCTTACGGTGCAGCCCATCAAACTTACGAATTTGATCAGCGTCGCCTACAAATCGAAGGATCCACAGCTGGCAGCCCGCGTGCTGAACTCTCTGGCCAGCCTGTATCTCGAAAAACATCTGGCCATGCACCGGGCCCCGGGCGAATTTGATTTTTTCCATCAGCAGGCTGAGGAATACCGAAAAGCCCTGGCTAATGCAGAGGCCAAATTGACGGATTTCAGCCGCGAACAGGGAGTGGTTAATCCAGCGCTCGAGAAGGAAATCACCGTGCGCAAGCTTATCGAATTCGAGGCGGAGGCGAAGTCGGCGCGGGCGTCCATCGCAGGAACGCGGCAGACTATCCGCACGCTCGAGTCGCAGCTAGCCACGCTGCCCAAACGTCAGACCACCCAAGTGCGGACGTCCGACAATCCGCAACTCATGGAACGCATGAAATCCAAGCTACTGGAATTGGAGCTGAAGCGCACCGAACTCTTGACGAAATTCGAGCCGACTTACCGCCCCGTGCAGGAAGTTGACGAGCAAATCGTTCAAACGCGCGAAGCCATCGCAACGGCCGAAAAAACACCGCTGCGCGATGAGATTACGGATCGTGATCCGACCTATGAAGCATTGCGTTCCGAGCTTGCCAAGTCGAAGACGGAACTCGCCGCCGCCGAGGCCCGCGCCGCTGCTACCTCTGCTCTCGTGCGTAATTACCGGACGGAAAGCCAGCAATTGGACCACCAAGAGGTCCTCCAGCAAGGCATGCTCCGCGCCGCCAAGGCCGATGAGGAGAACTACATGCTGTACCTCCGCAAACAGGAGGAGGCGCGGATTTCCGACGCGCTGGACCAGCAGCGCTTTTCCAACGTCGTGGTTGCAGAACCCGCCACCGTGCCCTATGCGGCCCAAGGACGATGGCTGCTCGCCGTGCTTCTCGGCGGGCTCATCGCCAGCGTGACGAGCGTGATGCTGGCCTTTGTGGTGGATCGCTGGGATCCATCGTTTCGGACTCCCGATGAGGTCGAGTCCTTCTTGGGAGCTCCGGTAGTCGCGGCATTTCCGAAGAACGGACGATAAGAACAATGTTCCTCGATTACTACGGATTGCGTGAACAACCTTTCGGAGTGACTCCGGACCCGCGCTTTCTTTACTTCTCTCCAGCGCACCGCGAAGCTCTGGCATCGCTCTTCTATGGGATCGATGCGGGCCGTGGATTTCTCGCTCTCATTGCCGAGCCGGGGATGGGTAAGACCACGCTGCTGTTCCAGCTTCTCAAGCGGCTGAAGGGCTCCGTCCGGAGCGCCTTCTTATTCCAAACCCAGTGCGATTCCCACGAGCTTCTTCGCTATTTGTTGGAGGCATTGGGTCTCGATAGCCGCGGTCAAGATCTTGTACAGATGCACGCACAGCTGAACGAATTTCTTTATGCCGAGGCGGTGGCGGGCAGGCGCGTCGCGGTCTTCATCGACGAGGCCCAGAACCTTTCAGACACCGTGCTGGAGACCGTGCGTTTGCTTACCGACTTTGAGGCGGCAGACAGAAAACTGCTCCAGATCGTCCTTGCCGGTCAGCCGGAATTGGCGCACCGGCTGATGCGTCCTGGCTTGGCCCAGTTGCGTCAACGTATTTCCGTTGTGGCAGGCTTGGAGCGTTTGCCGGCTGCGGAGACTTTTCGGTACGTCAATCACAGGCTCCAGGTGGCCGGATACGGCGGCCCCGAGTTGTTTACAGCTGCAGCTCTCACATTGATCGCGGAGCGCAGTGAGGGTATACCGCGGAACATCAACAATATTTGTTTTAACGCTATGTCGTTGGGTTGCGCAATGGGGTGCAAGAAAATCGAGGCCCAAGTGGTGCAGGAAGCTCTGCACGATTTGTCCCTGGAATCTCTGATCCAAAAGCCGAAAGCGGCGCCCACCGTCGCGCCAGCTCTCCACGACGTAGCCGGGACTTGTATTTCTTGGATGAAAACCCATCTCTTCGGGCGGAGGGCTTATCTGACCGCAGCTGTGGCTGCTTTGTTGGCATGTTTGGCGATCTATGTTGGAGCACGCAGCGGCGCAAGCACGACGCACTCCTCCTCCCAGGCAATCCATCTTAGTTCCTCAAGTCCCGAGGTAGCCCCCAGCTCGGAATCGCAGGCCGCGCGCACAGTCTCCGATGCATTTTCCGGCGCCCAATCCCAAGCGCCCGCACAAACCGAACCCCATACTGACTCTGCCAACTCCTTAACGTATGTCGTTCAGCCGAACGACACATTGCGGGACTTATGCCTGTCGATTGTAGGGCGTTACGATGCCGTGGTGCTAGAAAAGATCCGGAAGCTCAATCCAGATTTGAAAAATCCCAACCGCATAGAGGCCGGACAGGAAGTACGCCTTCCTCTGTCACTCACAGATTGAGCGGAAATCCGCTCTTAATGGATAAGAATTTCGATATCCGAAATCGGAGCAGCTGATCATTCATGAGCAGGAATTTCGAACTTCTTCAACAAACGAGCAGCGTGCAAGAGCTGTTCGAAACGGCCGAGAATCCGGCGGGCCTGGTGGGCACGGCAGAAAGCGAACCGCGTCCTACGTGGAGCGAGAAGCCTAGGCTGTTCGAAACGGCTGACAATCCGGCGGGCCTGGTGGGCACGGCAGAATGCGAACCGCGTCCTACGTGGAGCGAGAAACCAGGGCTGTTCGAAACGGCTGACAATCCGGCGGGCCCGGTGGGCGCGGCAGAAAGCGAACCGCGTCCTACGTGGAGCGAGAAGCCTGAGCAGAAAGCTGTGAAGAGCGAGACTTTCCCAATTCATCTTGCTGACCTGATTCGAGAAAAGGCCAGAAGCTGGGGAGAGCAAGTACAGAAGCAAACCAAGGAGCGCCGGACCGATCGCGAAGCCATTTCCCGCGAGGAAGAAATCAAGCTGGTCCACCGCATCTTCCCTGGGGGAGGGCAGCGTTCACCCCAGATCGTCCTGTTTTCCGCAGTGGAGAGTGATGCGGGGTGTGCTTCGATTTGTGTCCGCACGGCTATGATCCTGGCTGCTCGAGGCGATGGATCCGTCTGCGTGGTTGACGCAAACCTCCGAGCGCCCTGCCTGCATAATTATTTCGGAATAGACAACTCCAGAGGGCTTGCCGAGGCCGTCCTTGAACCCCTCCCGATACAGGACTTTGCACAGAAGCATGCGGAGGCAAATCTTTGGATCCTGCCGGGCGGTTCCGCCGCCGGACAGCTGAGTTTCCCAGGAGCTTACGACCGCTTGAGTTCCAGGATGACGGAACTGCGCGGCCAATTTAAGTATGTTGTCATCCACTCGTCCCCCCTCGATCTGGATAGTGCTTCGATTCTACTCAGCAGCTGGACGGACGGTGTGGTCATGGTGGTGGAAGCAGATACCACACGACGCGAGACAGCGCGGCGGATGAAGCAAAACCTTGATGCCGCGAACGTGAGCGTCCTAGGAGTAGTGCTGAACAACCGCACCTTCTCCATACCAGAGGCCCTCTATCGCAGACTTTAGAAAGCTATCCCAGTGAGAGCGCGGTAGACGCGCGGCCGCGAACGCGCTCGTCGTACGAGCCTCTTGCAATTCACTACTTAGAATTTTTGCCACCCGGCGGCCCCTGCCTCCGTTGGGGAAGTCGCGGAGCCATTTCGAGGATTCCAGCAAAGCAACTGCTTTTCTCTACTTCACAAATCTATTGGAGATCAAATGGCACAACAACAAACATGGCAATTTCCGAGCCACATAGCGGTAATGACAGAAGAGTCGGAGAATAATCTCTACTTCGCTTGCAAGCGAGGAATGGACGTCATCCTGGCGTGCCTGTTGCTCATCCTCCTATCGCCATTGCTGCTCCTCATCGCTATCCTGATCAAGCTGGATTCGCCAGGGCCGGTCATTTTCAGCCAGGAACGCGTCGGATCTCAACGCCAGTGGCTGGGGAGAACGTCCCTCTGGGTCATTCGGAACTTTCGCATGTTGAAGTTCCGGTCCATGTATCAGAACGCAGACCCCGCCGTGCACGAGGCCTACATCCGGGATTTCGTCGAAGGACGCGCCGAGGAGAGCGGCGGAAAATTCAAGTTGACCAACGACCCTCGCGTGACACGGGTCGGACGCATTCTCCGGAAGTTCAGCCTGGATGAGCTGCTGCAACTGGTGAATGTCTTGAAAGGTGACATGAGCCTGGTCGGGCCCCGTCCCGTTCCGCCTTACGAAGTTGCTGGCTATCGAAGCGGCCACCACAAGCGACTGGCAGCTCTGCCGGGCATCACGGGTGTTTGGCAGGTGAAGGGGCGCTGCCGGGTCACATTCGAAGAGATGGTTCGCATGGACATTGAATACGTTCGCGACGCGTCCCTGTGGCTCGATCTCAAAATCCTGTTTCTTACCATCCCGGCAGTCATATCAAGGAGAGGTGCCGAATGAACACCACAATCCTTTCACTTGGAGTGAAGGAAGATGCCCCGAGCGCGAAACCCCTGGGTATCGCGGTCGTAGGCTGTGGCTACTGGGGAATGAACTACGTTCGAATCTTCAACGAGATGACGGATGCGCGCGTGGTTGCGGTTTGCGATCAAAGTTCCGACCGCCTGAAGGAGGTGGCGCGGCGATTCCCAGGCCTGTACCTGACCACGCAGCTCAATGATGTGATATCGCAGCCGGGCGTGGACGCCGTCGTGGTTTGCACGGAAGCGACGACACATTACAACGTCACACGCGACCTACTGCTGGGTGGGAAACACGTCCTCGTGGAAAAGCCGCTGACCACAACCTCGGGCGATGCCGAGAAACTCATTGCCCTGGCAGAGTCCAACTCGGCGATTCTGATGGTGGGCCACACGTTTATTTTCAATGCGGGCGTCCAGAAAGTCAAAGAGTACGTCCAGAAGGGCGACGGCCGCGTCTATTACCTATACGCCCGCAGAACCAACCTGGGACCCATACGCCACGATGTAAATGCCGTCTGGGACCTGGCTCCGCACGACATCGCCATTTTCAATTACCTTCTCGACAGCTCGCCGGAGTGGGTCAGCGCGGTCAGCGGCAAAGTATTGCGGAACTGCCGCGACGATGTGGGATTCATTTCACTCGGCTATCCGGGAAATATTCTCGCTCACGTTCACGTCAGCTGGGCCGATCCTGACAAAGCGCGGGAGGTGGTGGTGGTCAAGAGCGACAGGCGCATCGTTTTCAATGACCTCAACGGGCTCGAGCAAGTGAGAGTGTTCGAGAAGGGGGTAAGTCTCGTGGAGCAGGAGCCGCTCAACTATGGCGAGTTTCGCTTCCAAATTCGCGATGGCGACATCATCAGCCCTCGCATCGAAGCGGTCGAGCCACTCAAGCACCAATGCCGCCATTTCCTGGAAAGTGTCCGGACGGGGAAGCGCCCGGTTAGCAGCGGAGTCGAGGGACGGGATGTCGTACGGGTTCTCGAAGCTGTGAATCGATCCATTGAATGCAAAGGACTACAAGTGGAGGTAGAAAGCAAAGGTGATCATGTCTACGCAAATGTCGATGCAAGCAAAGCAGCAAGTACCCTTCGTTGATCTAGGCGCTCAGTACCGCACGATCGCTTCCGAAATCAATGAGGCGACGGCCAGAGTAATCCAGGAAGCGGACTTCATCCTGGGGCGGGAGGTGCGCCTTTTCGAGGAGGAATTTGCAGCATTCTGCGAAGTTCAATACGCGGTCGGCGTGGATTCCGGCACTTCAGCATTGGAGCTGGCTCTCCGAGCGTACGACATCGGACCCGGCGACGAGGTCATTACCGCCGCTAACACTTTCATCGCCTCGGCTTTGGCTATTTCCCACGCCGGTGCGACACCGGTCCTGGTGGATGTGGATCCACTTACCCATACGATTGACGTGACGGGGATAGAGAGGGCGATCACTTCGCGCACGAAGGCCATCCTACCCGTGCACCTTTACGGGCACCCCGCCCACATGGATCCCATTCGGCAACTCGCCGAGCAACGCGGCTTGATCGTGATCGAAGACGCATGCCAAGCTCACGGCACGCGTTACAAAGGAAGGCGGGCGGGCTCTTTGGGTCATGCGGCGGCCTTTAGCTTTTATCCGGGGAAAAACCTGGGGGCGTACGGCGACGGCGGCATGGTGGTCACCAACGACCGCGACATTGCAAAACGACTGGAGATGTTGCGCAATTACGGACAGCAGGAAAAATATCACCACCAGTTCCGAGGATTCAACCGCCGGCTCGACACGCTGCACGCAGCGGTGCTGCGAGTTAAGTTGAAATGCCTGGAAAAGTGGAACGCGGCCCGCCGCTGGAACGCCAATCTCTATCATAAGTTCCTGGAAGGAAGCGGAGTGGTGACTCCGGTCGAGGCCGGGGGCGCCGAATCGGTGTGGCACCTCTACGTCATCCGCACGGAGCAACGCGACGTCTTAAGAGAACACCTCGTCAACCGGGGCATCAGCGCAAGCATTCATTACCCGATTCCCATTCATTTGCAGCCGGCCTATCGAGATCTGGGCTACCAGCGAGGAGACTTCCCGGTTACCGAAGCGCATGCGCAGCAGATTTTGTCGCTGCCGATGTACGCGGAGTTAACGCCTGAATTGGTCGAATATGTCGCGAAAAGCATCGTGACTTTCCTGTCCGCAAATCGGAATAGTCAAGCATTGCACGAGCAACTTGTCAGGCACGCTAACCCGTCCCAATGAATTCGGCGCGAATTCAATCACCCGGACCAACCAGCCGGCTGTCTTTGGCGGCTGGAAGCGATCTGGCCGCGAGAGCGGGCGGCTCGGCCTTGCTCGAAGGTGAGGCCGGTCGGCTGGGCATCTACCCGCGCCTCCGCACGCTGAGCGCAAACTCTCTCGTGGTTGCGGTCCTTAGCCCTTTCATCGCATTGACAGCCGGCTATGTGCCGAGAATTCTTCTGGCCATCGTCATTCTTGACATACCCTTTCAATTCGGTACTCACCTTTTTTATCGGGAAGTGGACGCCGCGCGTGGAGCTCTCGGAGGATTGAGCATCTCGGCCACAACCATAGCCCTGGCCGGGTTGTATGTATCGTGGTTCATCCGGTCACAGGCCAACAGAAGCTCACATGCGCGTCCCTCGTTTCACGTCAATTTGCCACTTCTGCTATATCTCGCCGTCACCGCAATTTCCGTGGCCGTCGCTCAGGATGTCGGCCTCTCCCTTTTTGAGGTGTACCTCCTCCTCGAAGCGTGCCTGGTGTATTTCTACGTGGCCAACAATGTTCGAACCCGGCAAGACGTCTTGTTTGTTGTTTCGTTGCTCCTAATTGCCTGCCTGCTGGAAAGCATAGCCATGATTCTCATTAAATTTAATGGCATGCCGGCGACCCTCTGGGGCGCCCCAACCCACGTTCACATCGAGACCGATGCGAAAGAGGGGTTCATGCGCGTTGGCGGCACGGTGGGGTCATCCAATTTCGCGGCAGCCTATCTCAGCATCTCACTTGCATCTGCGGCCAGCTTGCTATTCACGAACCTTAGACGGGCGCATAAATGGCTGGCGGTAGCGGTTCTTGGGCTGGGAGGAGTGGCGCTGATTTTCACATTTTCGCGGGGGGGTTGGATGGCCTTGGCGCTGGCAGTCACGGTGATTTGTTTGCTCGTCTGGAGCCGCCGCGGATTCTCTCTGAAGACGCCGACCGCCGTCCTCTTGATACTGGGGATGCTCTATTTGCCGTTTCAAAGCGTTATTTCTGCTCGGCTGCTAGGGGATGACAAGGGGTCAGCGGAGTCCCGTATTCCATTAATGAAGCTCGCGTTTCGGATCATCGAAGACAACCCGGTACTCGGAGTGGGCGTCAACAATTTCACGGTAGTAATGGACCGCTACTTGACCCCCGAGTTTCGGCACAGCTTCCTCTTTGCCGTTCATAACAAATATTTGTTGGTCTTTTCCGAGACGGGGATCATCGGGCTGTTGGCCTTCCTTGCATTCTTGCTGGATGCTTTGCGCAAGGGGTGGCAATGCTGGGCATTTCAGGACCGCCTGCTCTCGCCACTTGCGCTTGGCATTGCGGCAGGCATAGCCGGTCATATGGTGCACATGAACGTGGACGTTTTCCGTGGCCGTCCGACGCAACAATTGGTCTGGCTGGTTGCCGCCCTCCTGACAGCCATGCACAGGATGTGCGCAGCGCCTCCGGATTCACCGTTTAACGCCACTTGATGATCGCCCTTCCTTCTCCGGCAGGAGTGGTCGCACACCTGAGGCTGGAGCCGCGCCAGAAACTGCGGCAAATTGTTTTTCACGGAATGGCTCGGAAACACCCATCAATCCACGGGGTTAGGAATCGAACTCCCGAGCGAAAAAAGCGGCCAAAGGAGTCCAATCATGTTCCCGCAGAACTACTTCACGTTTCCATTCTACATTCCGCGTATCTGCTCCCTGTGGACTAACTGGCCTGAATATCTTTTCAACTACCTTCTGCGCAGAAATAGACCTGCAGAATACCGAACGCGCACCGGGTTCCGTCTGATTGACGGGCGGGGAACATTGGCGGGAACCCTTGCCGAAGTGTTTGTTCGGCGCGAGTACGGCTCGCTAGAGCGTTTCCGAACCATCGTGGATATTGGTGCAAACATGGGCAGCTTTGCGGTTTACGCGGCGCAGTCTCGCCCGGACGCAAGAATCTTTTGTTATGAGCCGGAACAGCAGAATTTTAGACTTTTGAAACAAAACATCGAGATCAACGGACTGGAAGGGCGTGTTTCAGTATTCCATTGCGCGGTTGCGTCACACAACGGCCGGCGGCAGCTGGCGGTAGGCGAATCCCCCGTGAACTCATTCCACATTTTCTCCGATGACGCCAGTCATCAGCTAGTCGATTGCATAACACTTAAGAACATACTCGCGGACCTGGAGACGATTGATCTGCTGAAGATAAATTGCGAAGGCGCGGAGTATGAAATCCTCGAGGGTTGTTCGGAGACTGATTTTAAACGAATTGCCAATATCCGGCTTGAGTATCACAAGCTTGATGCTCACGGCCGAAACGGAAAGTCTCTTTCACGGTGGCTTGAGGCCCGAGGGTACAGAATTGAGCGGTTCACTCGGCGCCCGAATGAAACTGGATTCATCTGGGCGGCTCGAACAACGCCAGCCGTCTGCGATCCCCAAGTACCTGTCGCGTAAGAATTCGCCGTTAGGAGAGCGCTCTGGAAGCCGAAGGGGCGCTCGAGTTCTGGCGCATTGCCCGACGCCGGCTCGAACTCGCCGAGCTAGCAAACAGAAAATCGCTACAGAGTTCGTCAGCTACTCCGTTAGCGGAACGAAAGGACTGCTCGAATGAAAGTGCTCGTCATGACTTCCATGTACCCGACCCCCGCAGATCCCGCACTCGGTTCATTTGTTCGGACGCAAGTCGAAGCGCTCAAGCAGGCGGGTGTCGAAATTGAACTGCTTGTATTGAGTGGGCGCTTTAGGAAATTGAATTATCCCATGGCTGTATTTCAACTGCGACGACGCCTCGCCGAGGGATCCATTGATCTTGTCCACGCCCACTATGGTTATGTCGGGATGGTGGCGCGCACGCAATGGAAAGTGCCTGTCGTGGTCACCTATCACGGGGGCGACCTGATGGGGCTGATCGTCAATGACCGGGGCGACAAAGCGCGCTCAGGCCCACTCATCGCTGCGGCAGGTCAGATGCTGGCGCGGCGTGTCGATGCGGCCATCGTGCAGTCCGCGGAGATGGCCAGCTTACTCGATTCATCGAATGTGTTCATCATCCCCCATGAAATCGACTTCGAGGTCTTCCGGCTCGCGGACAGAGCAGAGGCCAGAGCGGCGCTGGGACTAGAGCCAGACAAGAAGTACGTGCTTTTTGCGGCTAACCCACAGAATGGGGTGAAGCGCTTTCCCTTGGCTAAGGCAGCAACAGAGGAGCTGATTAGGCAGGATCCCTCCATCGAGTTGGTGGTCGCCTACAAGGAAACGCAGGACCGTCTGGCGCTCTACATGAACGCCTGCGATGCACTCGTCTTTACTTCTTTCATGGAAGGTTCGCCCAATATTGTGAAGCAGGCCATGGCGTGCAATTTGCCGATTGTCTCCACCGATGTGGGAGATGTCCGTGAAATCATCGGCTCGACGGAGGGATGTTATATCTGCAAGCCAGACGTGCACGAGTTCGCCGCGCGCCTCGCTGACATCCTGCGTCATCGCCAAAGGACCAGGGGACGTGAGAACGTGCAGCATCTCACGGGACCGGCGGTTTCACAAAGGATAACCAAGGTCTACGAACAAATCCTGAGGAATCGTCACCTGCGCGCCGTAAATCGAACGACCACTAGTGCAAAGCCGCAGACAAACATTCTCGACGGCAAGTAATACGGAGGTGATTGTCGGCCTAAATGAAGAATTGTGGTGCGCCAGGGGAGCCGATGACCGGGAAAGGGAAAACTATGAAGGAGTCCGCCAAGAAGCGAATTCTGATGTTGTTGGAGAATCGACCTTATCCCCAAGATCCTCGCGTCCGCCGGGAAGCCATGGCGTTGAGCGCTGCAGGCTACCAGGTTACGGTCATCTGTCCAGCGGACCCAGGGCAGCCCTCTCGGGAGACCGTGAAGGGTGTGCAAGTATATCGTTACGCGCCGCCGCCCCCGGCGAATGGTTTCCTCGGGTACCTTCGGGAGTACGGCTACACCATGGCTGCCACGTTCGTACTTTCCTTGCTGGTCTTCTTGGGCGACGGTTTTGATGTTGTCCACGCTCACAATCCACCGGACACATTTGTCTTCATTGCAGGCTTTTACAAGTTGTTTGGCAAGCGCTTTATCTTTGACCATCACGACCTGTCCCCGGAAATGTATCGAGCGCGCTTTCCGGGCGGTGGCAGCCTGCTCGTTTATGACGTGCTCGTCCTGCTGGAGAAACTCACGTGCCGCCTCGCCGATCACGTCATTGCGACAAACGAATCGTACAAGAAAATCGAAATGGAGCGAGGCCGGGTACCCGAAGCGCGCATCACGATTGTTCGCAACGGGATTGAGTTGGACCGCCTGCGTTCCGTGGAACCCGACCGCGCCCTCCGGCAGAAGGGGAAAATGATTATCGGCTATGTCGGCGTCATGGGATTTCAGGATGGCGTGGACAACCTTCTGCGCGCGCTTCATCACCTGCTCCGTGATCTCCGCAGAACTGATTTTTATTGCATTCTCATCGGCGACGGAGATGCCCGGCCTGGCTTGAAAAAGCTCGTCCACGAACTGGCTCTCGACGAGTACGTGTGGTTCCCAGGGCCCATATTTGGCGGCGACCTCTTGCGCTATCTCTCCGCAACGGATATTTGTGTGGACCCAGACCCCTCGAACCCGTACAACGATCGTTCGACGATGATCAAGATGATGGAATACATGGCGTTGGGGAAGCCGATTGTTGCATTCGATTTGCCCGAACACCGTTTCACGGCGCAGCAAGCCGCGGTGTACGTGCCGCCCAACGATGAATTCGCATTTGCCCAGGCGATCTCAGAGCTTATGGACAATCCGCAGCGAAGAGAAACCCTTGCCGAGTTTGGGCGTCGCCGGATCAGGACAGAGCTGGCATGGGACTTTTCCATTCCCCATCTGCTCAATGCCTATCGGGCTGTCCTGCCTGCGCCGGCGGGCGCACCGCAACCTTCGTCGTACGCAGGAGAGATAAATATTCAGGTTTGACGCCCGCTCCTGTCACGAACTGCGAGTTGCGAATCAGGCGATCCGAGATGAATCACGCTCGAGAAGATCAGTTGCCGGGGTTTTGCTCTACGCACCCGCGACAAGAGCGTCCCATGGAATGGGGGTAAACGTACTTGAACATCGTGTGTGTGGATCCTCGTAACGATCTATTGTGGCGCAGACTCGTGGATCAAGCTCCAAGCGGCGTTTTTCACTCGCCGAGCTGGATTCAAGTGTTGACGGACACCTATGGCTGGGAGGCCAGCGCTTACGTGATTCTCGATGACCGCGGAGAGCCATGCGCCGGAATTCCTTTCTGCCGGATCACGGACATTCTGGGAGAGCGGATCGTAGCCCTGCCCTTTTCGGATTATTGCGATCCGCTGGTCAATGACGCGGACTGCTGGCGCTACCTGGTTGATCAGCTGTTGCCCGAGCACCGTACCATTACCGTGCGCTGCTTGCACAATAACGTACCTCTTGCCGATGAAAGATTCTCACGCTTCAAGGAGGCCAAGTGGCATGGTCTGGATCTGCGGCCGGAGCTGGACGCCCTTTGGGGTGCCATGCACGATTCCACCCACCGGGCCATCCGGAAATCTCAGCGCGAGGGCCTCGTTGTTCGTCTCGCGCAGTCGGAGGAGGAGCTCCGGGCATTCTTTGAGATGCATCTGAAAGTACGGAAATACAAGTACGGCCTTCTCGCGCAACCTTACCGTTTCTTTCAGAATATCTGGCGCCACTTCATGGAACCCGGGCATGGATTTCTTCTGCTGGCTCTCTCAGAGGATAAGATGGTTGCCGGCGATTTATTCCTCGAGTGGAAGGACACGCTCTACTATAAGTTTAACGCCTCTCTGCCCGGGGATCTTTCTCACCGGCCGAACGATCTGCTGATCTGGGAAGGGATTCAACATGGAAAAAATCGAGGCCTCAAACTTCTGGACTTTGGTCTGAGCGATATCGACCAGGAAGGTTTGGTGCGCTACAAACGAAAGTTCGGCACGGAAGAGAAGACCATATCGTTCCTGCGCCACGAGCCCAATGGCGGGCCAACCCCGGCCGAGAGGGAGATGCGCGCCCTTCTCGGCAAACTCACAAATCGATTCACAGATCAGTTGGTTCCCGATCTCGTCACCGAGCGGGCCGGAGAAGACCTCTACAGACTGTTCACCTAAGTCGACTGGAATCCGCACTGTGCTCAAGAGAAATCTGCTCTTCGTGCTCGCCCACGCAGGCATGGCTCTTTCAGCCTTTGCCAGCTGTACGGCGCCTCAAAACCCGATCGAGGCCGAGAATTGCCGGCCGGGCAATCCTTTTAGCGCGTGGTACATCGTGGGAGCAGGCTCCCCAAACATACAGGGCTTTGCCACCGATATAAGCGCAAACGCTGGCCAGCCCGTGTTCTTTAAGATTTCTACAAGTGCTCTTATATATCGTATCGATATTTACCGCTTAGGTTATTATAAGGGTAATGGAGCACGCCTCGTAACTTCCATCCTCCCCTTGGGATTATTGCCCCAAACTCAGCCCCCCTGCTTGACGGATAGTTCGACCGGGCTAACCGACTGCGGCAACTGGACGATTTCGGCGTCCTGGGCGGTACCCAGCGACGCCATCTCGGGGATTTATTTCGCGCGGCTCATGCGGCTAGATACCGGCGAGGCCAGCCCTATTATTTTTGTCGTACGCAACGACTCCAGCAATTCCGACATTCTGGTTCAAACCTCCGATACCACTTGGCATGCTTACAACGACTACGGCGGGAATAGTCTCTACGTGGGAAACCCAATGGGCCACGGCTCCAAAGTGAGTTACAACCGGCCCTTCAACGTCCCGAATATGTACACGTGGTTTTTCAGCGCCGAATATCCAATGGTTCGGTGGCTCGAGGCCAATGGCTACGATGTCAGTTATTTCACCGGTGTGGATACCGATCGAAATGGCAAACTGATCACACAGCACAAAGTCTTTATGTCCGTTGGGCACGACGAATATTGGTCCGGCGGGCAACGCGCCAATGTTGAAGTGGCCCGCGCCGCCGGCGTGAACTTGGCTTTTCTTAGTGGTAACGAAATCTTCTGGAAGACGCGCTGGGAATCAAGCATCGATGGCACAAATACGCCGTATCGCACACTGGTCTGTTACAAAGAATCAGACCAAAATCACCCATTCGATCCTGCCGATCCACCGACGTGGACCGGTATGTGGCGCGACAGGCGCTTCAGTCCACCGGCCGACGGGGGCCGGCCGGAAAACGCATTGAGCGGAACCATTTCCCGAGTAAACGAGTTTCGCAGCGACCCCATCTCAGTGCCTCAGGCAGATGGGAGAATGCGCTTCTGGCGAAATACCAGCATTGCCGCACTCGGGCCGGGTCAGACCGCTACGCTGCCGGCGGGAGTGCTTGGCTACGAGTGGGATGTGGACGATGACAATGGGTTCCGCCCTGCAGGTCTCTTCCCTCTGTCGACTACCACTTTGCCGGTTTCCACTTATCTCCTTGACAACTACGCCATGGGCAATGGCATTGCCACGCATCACCTGACTCTGTACCGCGCTTCGAGCGGCGCGTTGGTTTTCGGGGCGGGCACCATCTATTGGGCGTGGGGACTGGATAGCATTCATGCGATCCCGGGAGCCCCTACCGATCCCAATATGCAGCAGGCGACCGTCAATCTTCTAGCGGACATGGGAAGTCAACCGGCGACGCTGCAGAGCGGGCTAGGGCCCGCGACTGCATCCACTGATTTAAGTCCACCTACTTCAACAATCACCTCGCCTTCCTCAGGTAGCGCGGTCACGACAGGCTCTCCGATAACTATTTCTGGCACGGCCGCCGACTTCGGCGGCGGTGTGGTTGCCGCGGTTGAGGTCTCGCTGGACGGAGGACAAACCTGGCATCCCGCAGCCGGTCGGGAGAATTGGAGTTATAACGCCACATTCGCGAATAGCGGGACCCTTAGCGTCCAGAGTCGGGCCGTTGATGACAGCGGCAATCTGCAGGCTCCCGGCACAGGCATTACTCTTACCGCGGCTCCGCAGCCGTGTCCCTGTACAATCTGGCCGGTGACGGCAACTCCGACAAATGTTGACGCTGGCCCAGACTCGCCCGTAGAACTGGGAGTTACGTTTCGTTCGGATGTCAACGGCTACATTGCTGGTATTCGATTCTATAAGAGCGCTGCCAACACCGGCACGCATGTGGGCAACTTGTGGAGCAGCTCGGGGGCCCTGCTGGCTACTGCCACCTTCACTTCGGAAACGACTTCGGGCTGGCAACAGGTCAACTTCTCCGAGCCCGTGGCCATCACCGCCAACACCGGCTACGTGGCCTCCTACCACAGCACCGGTGGGCACTACAGTGCCGACTGGGACTACTTCTCGGCTTCCGGAGTAGACAATGCACCTCTGCATGCTTTCGCAAACGGTCTAAGTGGCGCGACAGACGGGTTATTCGTGTACAGCACCATCAGTGCCTTTCCCACGAATACATTCAGCTCCTCGAACTACTGGGTGGACGTAGTGTTTACCAGCAGTTCTAATTTGGCCATTACAAAAGCGTCACTTCCGAAAGGAACACAGTCGGTGTTGTACGGCCAAAGCCTTTTCGCATCGGGTGGAAAGACGCCTTACACCTGGTCGCTGCTGTCCGGATCCTTGCCAGCAGGGCTGACGTTGTCTTCGGCTGGTTTGATTTCCGGGACTCCCACGGCCGCGGGCGTTTTCGACTTCACTGTGCAGGTTACCGATTCAAGCAATCCACAGCAAACGGCCGGCCTCCCGCTCAGAATTGTCGTAACTACGTCCGGGAGTTGTCCTTGCACGATCTGGCCGAGCACGGCGGCTCCGACAAATGTTGATGTTGGACCTGACTCCTCCGTGGAGCTGGGGGTTACATTTCGTTCAGACACCAACGGTTACGTCACCGGTATTCGCTTTTACAAAAGCGCGGGCAACACCGGTACCCACGTGGGCAATCTGTGGAGCAGCACCGGCATCTTGTTAGCAACGGGGACTTTTATTGGTGAGACTGCTTCCGGCTGGCAGCAGGTGAACTTCCCAAGTCCTGTGGCAGTCACAGCCAACATCGTGTACGTGGCTTCCTATTACAGCGCAGTGGGGCATTATAGCGCCGACTGGGACTACTTCGCGACTTCAAGCGCGGACAACGCTCCTTTGCATGCGCTGGCTGACGGAAGCGCCGCTCCGAACGGGTTATTTGCGTATGGCAGCACCAGTGTTTTCCCTGGGAATACGCACCAGTCCGCGAACTACTGGGTGGATGTGGTATTCAACGCGAGTCCGCAGTGAGAGAAAGCAAGAGTTCTCCTGTTGCGGCACGCATGGCTTCTGCATCTGCCGGCAGCTCTAAGGTCTCCTGATGAGCCTGAATCTACGCAAAACCACCGGCAACGCGCTGTCCATCCTCACGAGTGATGTGCTGAACCGGATGACAAGCTTTGTCTTGTATGCCTTCGTCGCGCGGCGCCTGGGTGCGCACGAATTTGGTCAACTTACCCTGGCATTCACGTTGTTCTACACCTTCCAGGTATTCGCCGTCGGGGGTTTGAAGACGCTCATCGTTCGGCAAGTCGCAAAAGACCGGGCGCAAACGCGGCTGTATTTCACGAACGGCTGCATGATTGTGGCGCTCTCCTCGCTTGCTTCCATCGCTGCACTATGGAGTTTCGTCCATTTAATGCATTACCCGCCCGCAACGAATCGAGTCATCTTGTTGCTCTCGTTCGGCCTCCTCCCCTATACCCTCTCCGCGGTCTGCGAGGGCATCTTCCAAGCCTGGGAGCGGATGCGCTACATCGCTTATGTCAATGTGCCCGTGAATATCGCGAAGGTTGCCGGGACCTTCCTTCTCCTGACCACGAACCGTGCTCTATCTCCGGTCGTCCTGATTCTGCTGTCTTCTTTTGCTGTCACCGCTGCGGTTGAAGTTTGGATTCTGCTCCGGAAGTTTTCCTCGCCGCCGGCTTCCCTTGATTTTCATTTTTCTCTCGCCACGGTGCGCTCCGCCGCCACTTTTCTCGGTATTGACGGGACGCTGGCCGTCATGAGCAGTTTGAATGTCCTTCTTCTCTCCAAACTCGCAACCGAAACTGAAGTGGGCCTGTACAATGCAGCGACACAATTGATGGTGCCCCTACTCCTGGTCTACCAAAGCATGGCGCAGAGCATATTTCCGGTAATGTGCCGGAAGATTGAGCCGGGTTATCAAAGCCTGAAGCGGATCGCCGAGCAGGCCCTTGAGTTGCTTCTCGTTCTTGCTCTGCCGGCCGCGGCCGGGCTCTTCTTCATCGGCGACCGCGTGCTTTCGCTGCTCTACAAGAACCCGGCATTTTCCCAGGCTTTCCCGGCTTTGCGTATCGTCGCCTGGGTTCTGATCTTCCAAGTATTCACCAGCGTGCTTGGCCAGGTGCTGGTAGCCAGCCACCGGGAGAAAATCACGCTGAGAATCGTTATGGTCGATACCTTTGTCAACTTGCTCGTCGGCTGGCCGCTGATCAGCATGTTCGGTTTGCGCGGCGCCGCCATCGCCTTGCTCCTAACGCGAGTGGCCGATTGCTGTCAGCACTACATTCCGGCCGCGCACTTGCTCTCCGGTATTCCCGTCGCGAGCATCGTCTGGAAACCGCTCGTAGCTGCAACGTGCATGGCTACTTATCTGGCTGTCTCCACGAGCCGTCGGGACATCCTTACCTGTGTTTCCGCCATGCTGATTTACGTCACTGCACTGGTGGCCCTTGCCATCTGGGCCTCCGGCGGCCCCCGCCAATTTAAGGACAAATTTCTCCCTCTGCTGTCGCAGTAGTGTCGCGAGAACCCTTGTGCTAGACCAAAGCCGTTCTACGGTATCGGGAAATCGCTTGCGGGTTGCACTGATTTCCTTCGGGTTTGGAGAATACTGTGTCCGATTGGCCGGCGCTCTGGCTCAGCATGCGGAGGTTCTGCTGGTTCTTCCCGACGGCGCGGTTAGCCCTCACAACGCCAAGCTCGATGACGCCGTGCAACTGTTTACCTTCCGGAGTCCCAGGCTCCGGCAACCGCTCCAGCAATTCCGTAGCATCCGCGCGATCCTTCAAAGGGTCCGGGACTTTGCCCCACACTTGATTCACTACCAGGGCGCCCATCTATGGTTCGACCTGGCGTTACCTTTGCTCCGCCGGTATCCACTGATATTTACAATCCACGACTTCCGGCCGCACCCCGGCGACCAGCTCTCACGGAAAACCCCATTCTGGATTGAGATGTTTGCGCGGCGCCGTGCTGACGACCTGATCGTTCATACGCAACATGTCAAAGGTTTGGTGGTCCGAGAGTTACACGTCGATATAGAGAGGATCTCCATCATCCCGCACATTCAGATTGGCGAGAAGCCGTCTACATCCGCCCACCATGAGGAAGAGCGCTTGATTCTCTTTTTCGGCCGCATCTGGGAGTACAAAGGGTTGGAGTATTTGATCCGAGCCGAACCCTTGATCAGTGCCCGGCTGCCGGATGTGCGCATTCTTATCGCCGGTGAAGGGGAGGACTTCTCCCGCTATACCCGAATGATGGTCCACCCGGAGCGCTTTATCGTTCATAACGAGTACATCTCCGAAGAGCGCGCCGCCGAGTATTTCCAGCGCGCCAGCGTTGTCGTTCTGCCGTACATCGAGGCTTCCCAGAGTGGCGTGATCCCCATGGCCTATTCCGCGGGAAAACCAGTGGTGGCCACGACCGTAGGTGGCCTCCCCGAAATGGTCGATGACGGCTATACCGGCTACCTGGTTTCCCCCCGGGACGCTCGACAGCTGGCGGAAGCTCTTACGCGCCTATTGCTCGACAAGCCCCTTTGCCGCCAGATGGGCATGAACGGGAAACGCAAGATTGAGGCAGAATGCTCTCCGTCCCTGATTGCTGAGAAGACGATGGAAGTCTATCGCCGCGCCGTCGAGCGAACTGCTAAAGCTCCAAAACGCGTACCGGTCAGAGTCTCTCTAGACCGTGGCCGCAAAGCAAGACAAGCCTCCGAGTAATCCGAATGAAAAGATCTACTTACAGGAGTTTCCATAAGTACGAAGGAAAATTCGTAGCCCCCAGTGCGACTCAGTAATTTCACCACTTTTGGATCAGGTATTCACTTGATTGCAAGGGCGTCTTCTCTCAGCTATTGACTACCCTGAGGACTGAAACTTCTGCGCTGCCGAAGCCAAGCTCTCTGTTTCAGCCAGAAAAGGCTCCTTCAAGGTTGGTGAAAACCTCACGGACAGCACGACAATCGAGGACGCTACGGGGGGAGTAGCCGCGGTCTTCGAATTCGCCGCTGACGCCACTGTCATGTTTTTTGATTCCACAGCGTACGTCGTCTTCTTGAGCTTTGTCACGCTGCTGTATTGGCGCCTGCCCTTTCGGAAGCAGAACTATCTGCTGCTTGCGGCCAGTTACGTTTTCTATGGTTGGTGGGATTGGCGATTTCTGCTTTTGATGGCGGGCTCGACGCTGGTGGACTTTATCGTGGGCCGCAAGATTGCTTCGACCTCAAACGAGCGAACCCGCCGGTCCCTGCTATTTTTCTCCATCATTCTGAACTTCGCCTTCCTTGGCATATTCAAATATTTTAATTTCTTCCTGGATTCAACGGTTCATCTCGCCGCCCTGCTGGGACTGAAGCAGATTCCCGTCAGCCTTTGGCGCATTCTTTTGCCGCCGGGAATCTCTTTCTACACGTTCCAGGAAGTCGCATACATCGTGGACGTATATCATCGGAAAGTGGAAGCCGCTGAATCGTTCGTGGACTATGCACTCTTCATCAGCCTTTTCCCTCATCTGATTGCAGGACCGATCCAACGGCCATCGCATCTCCTTCCGCAAGTGCAGAAGCCCCGTTCGTGGGATCCCTCCAAAGCTTTCGACGGCTTGATCCTGATTCTGGAGGGGCTTTTCCGAAAAGTGGTCATCGCTGACAACTGCGCCCTCATTGCAAATGCCGTCTATTCTGGCAATTTCGGTGGGCCCAACACGATGACCGTGCTGCTCGGAGCATATGCGTTCGCTTGGCAGATTTACGGCGACTTTAGCGGCTACAGCTGTATTGCTCGCGGCAGTGCGCAGCTTCTTGGTTTCCACTTCATGGTCAACTTCCGCCAGCCTTATCTCGCAGAAAGCCTGCAGGATTTCTGGCGCAGGTGGCACATTAGTTTAAGTACGTGGCTGCGCGATTATCTCTACATACCGCTCGGTGGCAGCCGTCTCGGAAAGGTCCGGACCTACATCAACCTGATGCTCACCATGCTGCTTGGAGGTCTGTGGCACGGCGCCAACTGGACTTTTGTCATCTGGGGCGGAATCCACGGTGCCGGGCTGGCCATCGAGCGCTTGTTCATGGGCACCCGTGAGGTGCTTGGATCCTCCGCCAACTTCATCGCACGTTGGGGCCGCAGAATTATCATCTTCAATCTCGTTTGTCTGGCCTGGATCTTCTTTCGGGTTCCCTCTCTCTCGGGCGCTTGGGAACAGCTAGCAGGCCTTGCGACTTGGCAGTGGAAACCTGAATACCTCACCGCCATTGTGTTTTTCGCGGTCTATGCAGCAATCCTCTTCCTGCTGGACTTGCAGCTTGAAGCCTCTGGCGGGGAGCAGGTGTTTGCGTCACGCCCCTACGCATGGCGTATCGTCACCGCAGTCGCGTTCTGCGTGCTGATTACACTCTTCGGAGCAAATCAAGAAAATGCCTTTATCTATTTCCGATTCTGAACGGAGGAGCGCCACCCGGGCGATTGCGGTCTTGTTGACCTTGCTGGCCGCCTATTTCGGCGTACTCGAGATGGTGACCCGAATTGGTTTCCCGCGCATCAATCATGTCTGGCGCACCATCCAAGCAGACCATCGTACGGCTGTCTCACTTCGGCCCGCCCTCGCGCATTCGTCAGCCACTATGCTGATTGTCGGTAACTCCTATCTGGAACTCGGCGTAAACCGCGACAATCTCCAACAGGAGATATCGCCCGCATACTCCGTGGCATACCTGCCAATCCAAGGCACGAGCTATTTGGATTGGTACTTCGGATTGCGCCGGCTCTTTGCCGAAGGTTCCCGTCCCGCCATCGTTGGAGTATGCCTCTCCACGCGCGACCTGATTTCGGATGCGACCTCTGGCGAACCCTTCGCCCATAGCCTGATGCTCGAACGCGATATCCTCAAAGTCAGGGTAGAAGGCCGCCTGGACAACACGACGACGAGTGACTATTTTTTTGCCAATTTCAGCAGTTGGTTAGGACATCGCGGAGAGATTCACAACTGGCTTCTTCGAAGAACCGTTCCCAATGTATCGGATTTAGCGTCCTCATTTCGGCCAAGAAACCTGCCCCTCCCGCCCAGTGACCTTGTCGTAGCAAAGGCGCTGCCACGCCTGCGCTTACTGAGCCACTTGTGTGAGGAAAATGGAACACGCTTCTTCTTACTCATTCCTCCATCGCTTGATGTCGAAGACGCTTCCAATGCACTTCAAGAGGCAGCTGGCCGAGAGGGTATGCTCGTGGTTCTCCCGTACCAACATGCTGAATTGCCGGAGAGCGCGTTCCTGGATGGATCGCACCTAAATCCCAGAGGCGCTGCTCTTTTCACCGAGCGTTTGGGGCCGACGCTGCTTCATTCCCTTTATCGAAACTAGAAGCCGCCGCACAACCCTTTGATGTGTTTTGGAGACATCAAGTCAGTTAGGTTGCGCAACATCCTCCAGTAAGAGCTACCCAACGGTCAAAGGAGAAAATGCTTATGAAAAGGAAATCGCTTTTCTTATGTTCCACTCTGTGCTTGCGGCGAGACAGAATCAGAAATGATGGTTCGACCGGCTTCCCATCTCGAATCCCGGGGCACCCTTTCAGCCCTCAACTGATGGCCGCTGATGGCCCATGAATTCTTCGGTGTTCAATAACCAAAAAACGTGCTGGAGGGAGGTGATCGGTTTACATCACTTCATGCAACCGGTCGCCAATACTCCCTCCCGCACGGGATTGAGAACTACTAGGCCGTGGCCAGGAAAACTGCCTGGCGCCGCCGCCGTTTCGCGATCGGCGCCTTGTTCTATACACGTCCTTGCTTGGCCCTTAACTGTTCCTCGGGGCTATCAACTTAGTGTTGATACGCTCCGAGGTCGGAACCGCCGCCTTGTGGCCGGGCTTTCCCGTTGACGTCCGTGTAGATGTACAGCTTCAGGTCAGAGACGATGTTCGCCGGCAATCCCGGCAGCGTACTGGGATCGATGCCCCTGCTGTAAGCGGGGCTGAGCGGCACCAGCGTCAGTCCGTTACCCAGCAGAGCAGGCGCAAGTGACGTCGCGTACTGCCCCAAAGCAGTCGGGCTATAGACCGGGGGAGTGAGAAACAGCGGATCGGCCTGAATGAACTGCGCGGGATCGGAATAGCTGAAGCTGTTGGCGCTTCCCAAATACATATCCGCGTAGTAGTGGATGTTGGCGTTCGTCCCGCCCTGGTCGTAGGACGGATTGTTGCTCTGCCAGGCCACCGTGATGTTGTTGATGAAATAGCCGTTGTTCGAGTTGATGGTGACGAAGGAACCGGCGTTTCCCAACGAAGTGTCGAGGTTGTTTTTGTAGCAGGTGTTGTTGACGATCCAGAAATTGGTGACCACAAAGGCTTGGATGCACCTTCCGCCGTTTCCATAAACGACGTTGTTGATGATCAGCGCGGGAGGAGTATTGGCGGTGCTGTAGACATAGGAGCCGTTGCTGAGATCAAGAATAATCCCATTGCCGTCGGTGTGATTGGAGGAGCCGTCGTATTCGCCGGTGATGATGTTGTTGGAGATGATGTTGTGGAAACCGGGATAGGAATCGAACCATTGGGCACTGTTGTAGGAGATGGCGCTGGTCCAGCCGTAGAGATAGCCGTTGTGGTTGATGAGGTTGTGGTCACTGGTCAGATAGTCGCACCTGACGGCGCCGACACCGGAGCCGCCGGTGTTGTTGATGACGTTGCCTATGAAGCGCAGGTGATGACCGCCCAGGCAGAAGAACCCGTCCAGGGCGTTGTTCTGGCCATCCAGATTCAATCCGCGGAATTCCAGATAGGCAGGGCCAGAAGGAAAGGTGCCGCTGCCGAATTTGAACATGGGCTGAGCGATGGCACCAGCCGTCCAGACGAGATTGACGGGGCCGTTGCCGTAGTTTTTGTAGACGATCCAGGAGGAAGGTGAGCCGCTGGTGGGGGGATAGAAAGTAGAGCTTAGGTTATAGGTACCGCCGAGGAGGCAAACGACGGAACCGGGCTGCGTGACGGCAGCCGCACCGGTGAAGGTTTTGGGGGAAGAAGAGCTGGAGCCGGAATTGGCGTCATTTCCTGAGGGTGAAGCAAAGAGGGTGCAATCGGAGGCGGTAGTGCCGTTGTTGACGGTCACAGGCAGGGGCGAGCTGGTAGCGGATATGCCTGCGGCATCGGTGGCTTTCGCAGAAAGGGAATGCGCACCGTTGGAAAGAGAAGCGGTATTCAGGCCGAACGTCCAGTTGTTGGTGCCGGAAGCGTTCGAATAACTCCCACCGTCGACGGCGACCTGCACGGAGCTGATACTCACGGAGTCGGAAGCGGTGCCGGAAACGCTGATGGTGCCGGATACGGTAGCGCCGCTGGCGGGCGAAGTGATCGCCACGGTGGGCACGGGTGAAGCGACGTTGATGCTGAAGTTTCTGGAAGCGGATTGTGCTGCAGCGTCTTTCACCTGCACGGTGAAGGAGAAGCTTCCGGCTAGGGAAGGAGTGCCGGAGATGGAGCCGGCGGCATTCAGTGTGAGTCCATTGGGCAGTGTGCCACTCGCGAGGCTCCAGGTGTAAGGTGTTGAGCCACCGCTGGCAGAAAGTGTTGCGTTATAGCTGCCGGCCACGGCTCCACCAGCGAGTTGTGCCGTGGTGACTTGCAAGGTGGTAGCTCCATTCGAAACGAACGCCACATCTACCCAGTAATTAGCAGCTTGATGCGTGGCCGTTGGGAAAGCGCTGCCGCCGCCGTACGCAAATCGCCCGTCCGGCGTGCCGCTTGTGGTCGCCAAGGCATGCAACGGCGCATTATTCACCCCAGCGGTTGCGAAGTAGCTCCAGTTGACGCTGTAATGCCCGGCGGTGGCGTGGTAGGAAGCCACGTACACGGTGTTTGCCGTGATCGCTACGGGTTGCGCAAAGTTTACCTGCTGCCATCCGGAAGCAGTCTCTCCCGTGAAAGCTGCCGACGCCATCAGCGCGCCGCCGCTCGTCCACAGATTGCCCACGTGTGTGCCGGTGTTGCCCGCGCTCTTGTAAAAGCGAATGCCGGTAATGGAGCCGTTCGTGTCAGCCTTAAAGCTAACCCCCAGTTCCACGGGTGAGTCGGGTCCCACATCCGGTGTTGCCGGTACGCTCGTGCCCGACCAGATCGTCCGCTGGGTTTGAGCCAGGGAGTTACTCGAGCAACCCAAAACAATGGCTAGCGTCAAGAGCGCGCCCTTGACGTAACTCAACTTCTTTGGGGTGGACGTGCTGCCGGGAATTTCTGCTCCCAATCTGAGCATTCTCCGTTGCGGCGCCCACAAAAACAAAAACAGTTCCTTATGAATTCGCACAGCTACACCTCCAGGTTTTTTTTGTGGGTTTTTGGCTCACCAGGTCGCTGGCTGGGTATAATCGCGACGAATCGGAAGGAGAGGGTCCCCGGTTATTGAGGCTTGCCGAGCATTTGAAGTTCGGCAGCCTCGGCGAGAGTGCTAAGCACTTCTTAGCATTTCGCCCACAGCCCCGAGGTTATGTCAGTGGTGTTTTTGTTTCTGTCGGCAGGGAAATGATTCTGCCGTCAGACCCTTTGGTCTAAGCACGTCCCGCACAGTCCTACAGAAGTACAGGTTCCACCTGTCCTTGCTCTTAAAATTCTCTTAGAAGCCCGCAGTTGAGTTAGAGGAAGAACCCGAAGCCGATTTCAGGTATTTCAGCACACCCTCCTCCGGACCTTGCCCGATTGTCCGGCGGTGTCAATTCGCCTGACGGTATCGGCAGGGCACAATGACCACACGCCGAACAACTGGGCCTCAAGCCCACGCTGTAAAATCAGCATTGGCTCCGCCCGGAGATGCCACCCTCCCTCTCTATTCAGAGATATTCAGCGGCCTGCCGGGGGGGGTGGTCGTACTGCATCTCGAAAACCCAAAGGATGTGAGGAGTTTTAGGATCATGGATCTCAACCCCGCTGCCGCTCTTCTCACCGGATCCACACTCGAAGGCCTTCGTGGCAGGACACTGGCGGAATTCCCAAGGCTCTTGAAAACCGCGTTTCCAAATGAGTGCCTCGACGCACTTCACGCCCGCAAGTCGAAAAACCTGGGAGAGATTTCCTGCAGTGACGAGCGCATTCGCCAGGGTATCTATTCTGTCCAGCTTTTTGCCCTCTCCGGCAATTTCTTGGGCGTGGCCTTCGAAAATGTCACCGATCGCAATCGTTCCGAACAGGCCTTGCGCGAAAGCGAGGAACGCTTCCGTTTGCTGATCCAGAGCGTGCAGGAATACGCCATTTTCCGCTTGGATCCCCTTGGCCAGGTTGTTAGCTGGAATAGTGGCGCCGAGCGCTTAAAAGGCTACTGTGCCGAGGAAATCCTGGGGAAGCATTTCTCTGTGTTTTATCCTCCAGAGGACGTGACGAATGGAAAACCTGAGCAGATTCTGGCGGTGGCAACGGAACGCGGACAAAGCGAGGACGAGGGATGGAGAATCCGCAAGGATGGCTCTCGTTTTTGGGCCAACGTCGTTGTCACGGCTTTGCGGAACGCCAAGGGAAGTTTGCAGGGGTTCGCCAAGGTCACCAGGGACATGACCGATAGGCACGGCAAAGAGGAATCACTCGCAAGAGCCAAGGAGCTGCTGGAACTCCGCGTTGAACAGCGAACCTCCGTCCTCGCTCGAGTGAACCAAGAGTTGCGAACCGAAATTGCGGAGCGCGTACGCGCCGAGGAACAATCCAAAGCGTCCCTCGAGCAGCTCCGCGCTCTGGCGGAACGTCTCCAGAACGCGCGGGAAGAAGAACGTACCTCCGTCGCTCGAGAGATCCATGACGAACTCGGGCAGGCCTGCACGGCGATCAAGATGGATCTTGCACTGATCGGTCACAAAATAACCAAGCGACAGACTCGACTGCGCGCCAAAGTTGACTCTGCCACTCGATTGGTCGACGAGATGATTGTCACCCTGCGAAGAATCGCCTCTGATCTCCGCCCCAGAACTCTGGACGATCTGGGTTTGATCGCTGCCTTGGAATGGCAGGCTCAGGAGTTTGAAACTCGTACCGGAATTCGCTGCCGCGTCACATTGCCCCAGGAGCCCCTCGCCCTTGATTCCGAGCGCTCCACGGCCATTTTCCGCATCTTTCAGGAGTCACTCACCAATGTCGCGCGACACGCTCGCGCTACACGGGTCGAAGCCCTCTTGGAACGGGGAGCGGACCAGCTTGTCTTTCAGGTTCACGACAACGGAAGAGGCTTTGACCCGGAGGAGGCCAAGGCGCGCAGGTCTCTCGGCCTGGTTGGAATGCAAGAACGCGCGCTTCTGCTCAACGGGGAGCTCAAGGTGGAAGGAGTTCCAGGCGCCGGCACAACTATGACTCTGCGGATTCCACTACTACCAATGACCCAGCCCAAATTGGACTCGAGATGAGAGTGTTGATCGCCGACGATCATGCCGTCTTTCGCCGCGGGCTCAAGGAAACGATCGGCGAATTATTTCCCAAAGTAACCTTCGGAGAAGCTAAGACGGCACAGGAAACGGTCGAGTGTGTGCGCCGTCAAGATTGGGAAATCGTCATTCTGGATATCAGCATGCCCGGAAAAAGCGGACTCGATATCCTGGATGACATGAGGCGATTGCGCCCCAAGCTGCCCGTTCTTTTCCTCAGCATGCACCCGGAGGAACAGTATGCCCGGCGGGCGCTCAAATCCGGGGCAGCGGGTTACCTGACCAAGGACAGCATCCCGGAAGAACTAAAAGAGGCCGTTCGGCGAATCCTCACGGGCGGCCGGTACGTCAGCGCGACTCTGGCCGAGAGGCTGGCCTTCGACTTGAGGAAAGGAGCCGACACACCGCTTCATGAGCTTTTGTCAACTCGCGAGTTTCAAGTATTGCGGATGATTGCCTCAGGCAAATCCGTCAAGGAAATAGCCAATGACATCGCCCTAAGCGTGAAGACGGTGAGTACCTATCGTGCGCGCATCCTCCAGAAGACAGGGATGAAAACAACCGCAGAACTGATTCGTTACGCTCTGCAAACGCAGTTGGTCGGTTAAATGGCCGGACGCATCAGTCCAACAACTCCGAACGTCCAGGAATTCCTATGCCTTAGCCCCACGACCCCGCCGTGTGGGACGCACCCGGTCACGGACACTTCCCTTTTTCCTACAAGAGATTGCTGGTTCCACCCGATGTATTTACGCTGGAATTCGTCATTCTATATGGATGAGCGGACGATCTCCGTGGAGGAAGAAGATGAGAGTCTTTATCGCGGACGACTCGGCGGTAATCGTCGAGCGCCTGGCTGACCTCTTGAAGGAAATACCGGGTGTGGAGCTCGCAGGACATGCCAGTAACGCCACGGAAGCGGTCCGCTGCATCCGGCAAATCAAGCCAGACGCTGTGATTCTCGACTTCCAAATGCCTGGAGGTTCTGGGCTCGACGTACTACGTGCGATTCGTCCAGACCACCCCAACCTCCACGTCTTGATTTGCACGAACTACCCTTATCCTCAATACCGCGAGGGGTGCTTGGGCGCTGGCGCAAATTTCTTTCTCGATAAATCCTCAGAATTCGAAAAGATCCCTGCCATTCTCCGTGAATTGACCGGAAACTTCGCAAAGTCTGCTGTTGTGAGTCGCTGAGTGTAGGTCCCGACTTTTTTGGGGCAGCTCCGAATGGCTCGCCCACTTTCGTGCCCGAAGAATTCCCAGAAGGTGCGGGCCTAGTGTTGGTAAGCGCCTAGGTCCGAACCGCCGCCTTGCGGGCGCGCTTTCCCGTTGATGTCCGAGTAGATGTACTTCTTCAGATCCGCGATGATCGTCGCCGGCAACCCAGACAGCGTGCTGGGATCGATACCTCTTCCAAGCGCCGGGCTGAGGAGCGGCACCAGCGTCAGTCCAGTACCGAGCAGAGAAGGCGAGAGCGCAGTTGCGTATTGGCCCAGCGCATTCGGATCAAAGACCGGCGGAGTGAGGAAGAGCGGATCGGCCTGGATGAATTGTGAAGGATCGGAATAGCTAAAGTTGTTCGGACTACCGAAATATAGGTCCGCATAGTATTGGATATTGGAGTTGGAGCCTTCTTGGTCGTAAGAGGGGTTGTTGGAGTGCCAGGCCACGGTGATGTTGTTGATGAAATAGCCGTTGCTTGAGCCCTGCGATGTAAAGGCGCCGGCATTCCCGAGCGAGGGGTCTAGGTTGTTTTTGTAGCAGGTGTTATTCACAATCCAAAAATTGATATGGTTTAACGATTGAATGCAGCGGCCGCCATTCCCATAAACAACATTGTTGATGATCAGGTTAGCAGGCGTGTTCCCTCCGAGATCGAGGATAATGCCGTTTCCATCGGTGTGGTTGGTCGAGCCGTCAAACTCCCCTACAATAATATTGTTGGCGATGATGTTATGAAAGCCAGTGTAGGTGTCGAACCACATGTCGGTGTTGTAAGAGATTCCGCTGGTCCAACCGTAGAGATAGCCGTTGTGGTTGATGAGGTTGTGGTCGCTGGTCAGATAGTCGCACCTGACGGCGCCGACACCGGAGCCGCCGGTGTTGTTGATGACGTTGCCTATGAAGCGCAG
>Ga0137409_10000173_pt2 | contig 44424 bp, 64 predicted proteins | sample CZODoug1_16funga_FD_122059 | JGI IMG/M metagenome (GOLD analysis project Ga0137409, IMG submission 122059) | Vadose zone soil fungal communities from Angelo Coast Range Reserve, California, USA - CZODoug1_16fungal (Hybrid Assembly) | ecosystem: Environmental > Terrestrial > Soil > Vadose zone...
ATCGCATTCATGGACAGGGTCTACAACATGAAGCCGATGGGGTACGCCGAGCGCAGCAGGGAGATCATCGCTGACCGCGAGGAGGCTCGGAAGAACTACGATGACGTCAAGATCTACTTGCACGGTCGCCCTGGCCTTGCGAAGTTCCTGAAGGGTACGGGAAGCTTCCGCCGCCAGGACATCGAAGAGGTTCTGAACACCGACCGCAGTGATGCGAATAGTGTGGTGAACACTCTTCTCAACGCACGAATGGTGCGTAAGCAGGGAGCAGATGTCCGGGTGGAGCCTACGCTCCATGAACTACTCAGGGAGGTCAGAGGATGAACTCAGGTGGAGCTTACTACAACACGGCGGTCGAGCTCCGCAAGCAAGCGGACACCGCTCGCTCGAGCTATGCCGAGGCTCTGGCGAGCGCACACAACTGGGCGGGAGAGTACGCCGATGGTCTACATCCGGCGATGCTGATCGCGCAGGCCGTCGGGCTTGAGATTGCTGCAAGTATCTACTGTCTGGCTCAGTCCATCGAAGACACCCAGAAGGGGATGCTGTGACGGCGAACAGGGTCAAGATAGACGACGGATATCTGATGGGTCTGGGGATCATGCTAGCCTCAGCCGAAGCCGAGGTCGTCGAGGCTCAGTACGACGTCGATACTGGCAAGAAGATGGACGCTGACTTTCACAAGAAGGCTCTCGCAAGAGCGATCGACATCAGAGCAAAGCTCCAGGAAAGAATCGACCAGACATGGGGGAAGACTTGATCACCATCTTCATCATCGAGAACGAGCCGTGGGTACTCCTCACCATGATGGACGGTGACATGGAGAAGCTCGGTAGACGATTGGGCGAGTGGGCCTGGGTAGGGAGGGTCCTGTGATCAACGGGGAGTCAATCGCGACAGCCGAGAGGATGCTCAAGCTGGTGGCTGGAGTAGACGGTATCGACGTGCCGCGCCAGTTCCAGACTTACCAGGTCGACCGCATCGCATACGAGAACTTCCACCAGGACATGATGTCGCTGATCATCAAACGAACTCAGGAGCAGCGGCAGCGCATTCCACGCGTCATGATCCCGACACTCAACACTGTCCTCGCGCATCACTTCCTGGTGGGAGTCGTATGCGGACGCAATGCGGCAGGAGTTCCAGAGTGAAGGTCGCAATCCTGGGCTCAGGCATCAACGCACTGATCGCCGCCTGGGCAGCAGAACGCTCGGGACACGAGCCAGAGCTGATGGCGAATACCGCAACACACTCGGTGATCCCGGCTGACATGTTCCTGCTAGAGAAGATCCCTGACATCAACGCGCCGAGCTTCCAGCTCGAGGTCTACCTCAAGGGGAACAAGAAGGGATACGCCGAACGGGTCTATGGAGACCCCTCAGCGCCTTGCGCTCTCGACACCTTTCTTCCAGGGAGGTATGTGGTCTGGGGCATGCGCGAGACCTACGAGCAGCTCTGGCGTATGTACGGCTCTGAGATCAAGGAGCACGCACTCGAGCACTCAGACCTGGAGGCCATCGCACGCAGCTACGACCTAGCCCTCAGTACCATCCCGGCCAACGTGCTCTGCAGAGGAGATCACTCCTTCTATGGAGTCGACACCTATCACCTGAAGATTCCTGGTGATGACCGGGGATTCTTCCAGTCCTCCATGGTCTACAACGGAGAGCTCGAGGCTGACACAGCAGGTGCGAACTGGTACCGCTTCTCGTCCATCAGAGGAATCGATACCTGGGAGTACACACACGTCGTCCCGGGCAGAACAACCACAGGTATCAAGCCGATCGAGACTAACTGCGACTGCTATGAGAGCATCGCCACGAGTAGGAGTGCACGTCCTGGGCAGCTGCACCGGATCGGAAGATTCGCTAAGTGGACCAGAGGAGTACTGGCGCATCACGCTTTCCAGGACACTGTCGCGCACATGGCCAACGAGGGAATGCTGAAGTCAATCTGATGTACGGCGCACTCATGTACCTAGACCGCAAGATGAAGGAGGCAGCATACATGCACGGTCAGCTCGCATACATCGCAGCACCCATCTTCAACGACGACCAGCGTGCAGTAGTGGAGCAGCTCAAGGAAGCCCTCGAGTCAACCGGCTTCGAGATCTTCAGCCCGTACCACGCCAGCCAGAAGATCTTCAACGGGCGCAAGCCTGCCGACTGCACTCCCGAGGAGAGAGCGATGGTGCTGCGCGGGAACGTCAGCCATCTCCACTGTCACCTGCTGCTCGCGTGGGTCGGAGGGAATGAGGGTGGCTTCACCGACCCAGGGGTGGTATGGGAGATGGGCTATGCAGGGGCGCTGGCTGGGGCACCAGCGGCGTTCGGACGCGGTCCCGGCTACCCGTTCACCCTGGCCTACATCCACGACACTGACGAGCGCCAGGCGATGAACCTGATGCTCGCCGGTACCGTCGACGGTGTCGTCAAGGGTGGCCAGGAGCTCGCCGTCGCACTAGCCATGGGTGCTCGTCGCAACTGGGCTACCCTCTCATCTACGTTCACTCCTGATCGCCTGCTCGCGCAGGACAAGGAGCCGGTCGTATGACTTTAGAGGAATACGTCACTCAGTGGAACTTCTCTTATTTCAGAGGGGACTGCGGGCATGAATGGGTCTCGCCTGGACATGGTTCCTGGGCGTGCCCTTACTGCGGACGTTACGATGGCAATGGACATCTTGTCATTCACGAAGAGATCGATTTACGGAAGTTGTCGACAGAAGTCATGCTCAAGTCAATCGCTGCCTACTACGAACTGGCGGGAGCGGGGGCATGAATCTCTTCGAAGCAGTCACCGGGAAGGTGACGAGGATGTCGAATGTCACCCGCTACTCCAGCTTCCCGACCATCCGCAAGGAGAACGTCGCTGAGCACTCCTGGTGGGTCGCATTCATCGGGTATCTGATCGCCGAGGACATGCGAATCGCCGGCTTCCAGATCGACCTGGCAGATGTACTGCGCAAGGCGATCGTCCACGATCTGAGCGAGTGCATGAGTGGCGACATCATTCGTTCGTACAAGCACACCAACACCAGGGTCCTCGACGCCATGGAGGAGGCCGACGAGGAACACATGGAGCTGATGGTCAAGGAGTTCGGGTCTGTCGATGATGTGTGCTTCGACGACTGGATGACCTCCAAGAGCGACAAGATCGAGGGCGAGATCGTACGCTTCGCTGACATGGCCACGGTCATCTTCTACTGTCGTACGGAGCGCCAGCTCGGGAACGCCGGTATCGATGTGGTTTTGAAGGAAGTCTACGAGAGCTGGTTCCACAAGTTCCATGATCATCCTGACCTCAAGGTCTACGCCGACCAGATGTTCCCGTACCGTCACTGGTCTGACCCGTACATGGGTCTCAATCTCAGATTCACCGAGCACGTCAAGACGAGACCACTGCTGGGCGATCACAGCGAGGGTCCTGTCTCTCCGCTCGGTATCGATGGTGGCCCCATCAAGGGAGTGCCGTTGTCATGAAACCATTCGCCACGCTCTTCAAAACCGAGACCCACATCGTGATGGTCGACGGTCGCGAGCAGTACAGCATACAGCTCTGGTTGAAGCCCAAAGACATCGAGCAAGTGCAGGTGATGCTCCAGGCTCTAACCAAGTTCGATAAGCGTAACCTCGGCTACAACGATCTCTGGCAGGAGGGTGGCATTCAAGACTCGGCTCACCACCTGAAGTCGAAGGCACTGCGGCTGATGTGGTCAGCCGACCCGACTTCTCAGGGGCAGCTCAGCGACGAGGACATGAAGGATGATGCCCTCGACGCCATCAACTACGCTTCCTTCTTCCTACGCAACCTCGAGGCTGGGAGAAGATGACCAAGCTTATCAGATCAGACTCGATCCTACTCGCGCTCCAGGAAGAAGGACTACTCCCCAGCGAGTGCTATAGGATCACGATTGAGGATGATGTCAACCAGGGAGTGGTCGTAATCATGTTCAGCTGCTACATGACAGACGAGCGCTTGGCAGCAGTCTCAAAGGCGACAGGACACGACTAGTGCCAGGTCACGGCAACAGGCTCGAGCAATACTCAGTCCGCGACTTCAAGCGCAAAGTCGAGGGCGACGACTGCGATCACGAGGAACAGCCTGCCTGGATCCGTGCCAAGAAGAAGACATCGAAACTCCCGGTGATCAAGAGACCGATGCGGTTCAAGTCGCTTCACCACCACTCCACCTTCAGCTTCCTTGACGGCTATCAGCTTCCAGCTGCCCATGCGCGGAGAGCTGCTGAGCTCGAGATGGGCAACATCGCTCTGACCGAGCACGGTAACGTCTCGTCGCATGTGCAGCTGGAGTCTGCTTGCCACGACAAGAAGGACAAGTTCGGTGACCCAAACCCGGCCTACGGGATCAAGCCGATCTTCGGGGTCGAGCTGTACTGCGGTCCCATAGACGAAGAGTCACGGCAGCAGACCAAGAACCATCTGACGGTACTGGCAGAGACCCAGGCCGGGTACACCAACATGCTCCAGCTCGTAGGCCGAACCTTCACGGAGGGATTCTACTACCATGAAACTTCCAGCTATCCAATGCTCAGAGAACATTCCAAAGGGCTGGTTGTTCTGTCCGGATGCCAAGGGTCTCTACTGTTTACATCTCTCCTCGGGGGTAAGGGTATTGATCGAGCTGACGCCGGATATCACCGAGCTGAGGATATCGCCCGATCCTTCCAGAGGAACCTGGGAGATAGTTACTATATCGAGGTTCAAGCTTTCCCAGAGCTAGAAGACACCTGCGCTGCTAATCCTCAGCTAGCCATGATCGCACGCAAGCTGAAGATTCCACTCGTGGCTACGCTCGACTGCCACTACACGCTGCCGGAGGAGAACGAGATCCAGAAGGTGCTACACAACATCAGAGGCGGCGGCAAGCAAACGCTCGAGGAGATGTCCAGGACGTGGGGCTACAAGGCCGAGCTCTGCCCACCCCTGACTGATGCGATCCTGATGAGGAAGCTGATGGCGACGGGGCTGACCAAGCAGGAGGCGATCAACTCAATCCTCACCACCGAGGAGATAGCCTCGCGCTGCAACGTAGAGATTCCTTCGCTGCCGATGCTGCGCTACGAGACGGATGATCCGGTCAAGCTCTGGCGGCAGTGGCTTGAGCAGGGCTGGGAGAAGCGTGGCTGCCAGCGCCTACCGCGTGGACAGCGGATGGAGTACCGTCGTAGGCTAGAGCGTGAGCGCAAGGTAATCGAGGACAAGGACTTCATCGACTACTTCCTGATCGTGGCGGATGCAGTCCAGTGGGTCAAGCGTCAGGACTACACTGTAGGCCCAGCTCGTGGCTCGGCGGCAGGAAGCTTGGTGTGCTGGCTGCTCGAGATCACTGAGGTCAATCCCATGCGCTACCCAAACTTGATCTTCGAGAGGTTCATCGATGAAACCAGAGAAGACCTCCCTGACATTGATCTCGATTTCCCCTCAGAGGCCAGGAACCCCCTGGTTGACTATCTGGCTGCGAAGTATGGGCGGGAGTGCGTCAATAACATCGGAACCTTTAGCACCTGGAAGGCTCCTATGGCGCTTGACGACGCCGCGAGGGTCTACGGTGTCCCCAAGTACAAGGTCGAGTCGGTCAAGGATGTCCTGATCGAGCGGAGCTCAGGCGACCTACGCGCCAGCGCGACCATTGAGGACACGGTTGATCAGTTCGACATCGCCCGTTCTGTCTTCGAGGAGCACCCTGACCTGGGCATCGCCATGGAGCTCGAGGGGAACGTCAAGGGCATGGGTGTCCACGCAGCCGGCATCGTGATCAGCGCAGGCCCAGTCACCGACGTCTGTGCAGTGTACGAGCGCAGCGTCAAGGACAAGGTCTACAAGGTGGTGTCGCTCGACAAGTATTCGGCCGAGAAGAAGAACCTGCTCAAGATCGACATGCTGGGGCTCGCCAACATGAGCTTCATCGATGCGTGCCGGAAGGAGATCGGATGGTCACTCGCCGACCTGTACGACTACATCTACGAGCACGACGATGACCCTGTCGTTATTGACGCATTCCGACGGAATGATGTGGTGGGCATCTTCCAGTTCGACGGCAGGGCTTGCCGCTACGTCTGCGGCGCTCTGGGTCCGGACACCTTCATGGAGATCTGTGACATCACTGCACTTGCTCGACCCGGCCCTCTTCATAATGGCGCTGCGAACGAGTACATCGAGATCAAGCACGGGAACAAGAAGCCCGAGCTCGTCCACCCCGCACTAGAGGACATTACCAAGAATACGTACTATCAGATTGTGTACCAGGAGCAGATTCTCCGCATCGTTGTGGAGATCGGGCAGTTTGACTGGACCCACGCTGCTGAGATTAGACGCATCATCTCGCGCAAGCACGGCGAGCAGGCGTTCAACCGGAAGCGCGACGAGTTCCTGGCCGGGGCCACCAAGCTCCACAAACGTAGCGACTGGCCGGAGATAGAGGAAGAGCTGGCGCTCCGTATCTGGGGAGACTGCATCACTGCTGGAGCCTACGCCTTCAACGCCTCTCACTCCATCAGCTACGGCACCATCGGCTTCTGGTCGCAGCGATTCAAGCAGTACGACCCCGAGCTCTACTACTACATGGGTCTACGCCACATGTCTGACGCGAAGCACAACGACATGATCCGCGACGCGGTGCGACATGGAATCAAGGTACTGCCCCCGATACCTGGACGGAGCGGGAACACCTGGCGCAAGGATGCACCGAAGGCGATCAGGGCAGGCTACGAGCAGGTGAAGGGCATCGGAGACAAGCTCTCTGTGAGGATTCAGGAGTTCGCTGAGAAGACTCCTATTGAGACGTGGGACGATCTGATCAAGGTGCATGGTGTCGGTCCTAAGACCGTTGAAGCGATCAAGGCACTGCAGCATTCAGACGACCCATTCGGGGCACTGTGGATTGATCGGGCACTCGCTGAAGTTAAGCGAGCCATTCGCGAGGGCGAGCTCGGTCAGGTGCCCTATCCCTCCCATACGTCACTGGACATTCCCTATGCAAGAGGCAAGGATATTCCAGTAGTGTGGCTCGGGTTGGTCCACAACCGGAACGTACGAGACATCTTCGAGTACAACCGGGCGAAGGGTGAGGAGATAGATCTTGAAGCCATGACCATCGGCGGCAAGCCTATCGAGCGTCCTGACCTAAACGAGTGGATGGTCATGGTGGGTGACGACGAGCATGACCAGATGGGCCTTCGGGTGGATCGGTACAAGTACCCGAAGTTTCGGGCGGCGCTGTGGGGTATGCGTCTGGGCGCGGAGCTTCTCCTCGTCAAGGGGTATAAACCGGGATTCCTGTCAACCCGACAGATCTGGGTGAATGATCTGTGGGTGATTGATCCGGAGATCTGATGCGCCGCGAACTCATCGGAAGGGAGACGGTTGCGGTATCCGCTAGTCATCCTGTTTGCATTCTTCGCCCTGATCGTGGCGGCGGACGCGAACGCTCATTTGATGGTGACCAAGAAGTGCACGACACTCTCGTGCATCAACGGACGCCAGCTACAGAACCTGAAGCACGCCCGGTACGTCTGCCATCATGGGGCGAACCAAACGAAGCGATGGAACTGCACAGCACTCAGATGGCTCAAGCGCGAGTACGACGAGACAGAGGCGGTGTTGCACCCCAGGGTGACAGCGTCGTCGCACTACACCGGATGGTCGTGTATAACGAACGGTGCCTATCCGGGTGCTCCACACGAGGGGAACGGCTACAACGGTTCGTATGTGGGACCACTCGGGATGACCACTCCCTGGGCAGGCCACTATCCGACCGGAAGCGACTGGGTCCATACACCGCTGACAGTCGTATACGGGTATGCGGAGCAGGAGGGTGCAAGACATGGGTTCGCCGACTGGTGGATGCGCCAGCAGTGGCCCAGGACTTATCCGCCCTGCTCGGGATTCTTCAACTAGGAGGGCAATGGACAATCAGCACAGGGAGATCAAAGGATACCGCGATCTTTCTCGAGATGAGATCGATGCTATGAATGAGATCAAGGCTGTCGGGGAGGCTGTCGGTGTAGTCGTCGACAAGCTACGTGCAGCCGACGGGCTCGATCAACGCTGGGTCAGCATCGGAGCCACCGATCTACAGAAGGGCTTCATGGCACTCGTGAGAGCTGTCGCGCAGCCCACTACGTTCTAAGGGAGGGAGCATGTCGGATGAGATCGTAAAGTGGGGAGACAATGCTCAATACGTCTCCGCACCCATGAAGACCACGGGAGTGCAGGTCAGGCCAGAAGCTCACTTGCTCTGGGCTACACCTGATCCCCTCGGCGCCATCGCTGCAGCGGCGCGGATGTACAAGGGCATCCCCACTTACGATCTCTCCGAGATCACGGACTCGGAGCGTAAGCTGTACTGGGAGGAGACGTTCAAGTCACACCTTCGCGCTCCGCACGAATACGTTCAGTTCCACTTCTTCGTGGAGGGAGTTACCCGCTCCCACACCCATCAGATGGTTCGGCAACGGACCGCCACCTTCTCTCAGGAGAGCCTCCGCTTCGCCGTCAAGGAGAATCTCGCACAGGAGACACCACTGCCTCCGAGTATCGCTGAGGGTACAGCAGCGGCGACTCAATGGATCGCCTGTCTGGAGCGCATTCAGGCGGTGTACGACATGCTCGTCAACAGCGGTATCCCAGCTGAGGACGCTCGAGGCTTGCTGCCTCACGCCACCACGACTCGGTTGCACTGGCGCACCGGACTCAACGACCTCCTGCACCACGCCGGCAATCGTCTCTGCACCCAGGCTCAGTTCGAGTGGCGCATCCTGATGGTCTCGATCATGAAGGCGATCAGGGAACACGGACGCAAGGCAGCAGGGTACAGAGCGTTCGTCGAGGGTAGTGCTGCTGCGATGGATCCTCCCTCCACAAGTATCGAGGATAGTTCTTGGCAGTGGGAGGAGATTGGTCGAGCTCAGCCTCATACCTTCGCGCCCATCTGCTACCAGACTGGCAAGTGCGAGTTCAAGGCCATCTTCGATAGACCCTGCGCCATCCGTGACCGCGTCGATGCCTTTGCCGAACACGGGGTATCGAGCACCAAGTGGTCTGAGGGAGCTCACGTCAAGTATGTCGGAGAAGTTGTACCTGGTACGGGAGGGGAGCGCGTCGAAGGTGGACGTTGGATTCCAGGAATCAACTATGAGGAGTGGCTCATGAATCCGGATGCGGCTCGATGATGCCTGAAGCGATTGTCGGCCACAAGGTCAGAGCGTTCTGCAACTCACTCACCGCGCTGCCCAGTCCTGTGGACGAAGCGCAGACCCAGAGTGGAATCATCGTCCCGCTCAGTCACCACGAGGAGTCACAGAACAAGATCTACAGGGGAGTAGTCACGACCAAGGGGTTGTCTCCTTGTGAGTCGTGGGATGAGCTGAAGACCGGCATGGTGATCTACTACCGTTCCTTCTACGAGATCGCTGACGTGCACATCGTATACCACGATGACATCATCGCATACGAGGAGGAGAACTATGAAGGTTGAGATTGCAGAGTTCGCAGAGAATGTAGAGCGTCTATGCGAACACTTGATCAACAAGTACACAGAGGAGAATGGCCGCGACGCGAGCGACGATCTCGTAGCACTAGAGAAGATGCGTGAGGCGGCGGCTGCCATCTCAGCCAAGCCACCGTCTGCCCGTACTACCCTCAGCGGACTGGCAGCCGCGCTAGGGCCACTGTAATGGAACCGCGTAGGGCTTGCGCATGGCCCCGGACAGGGCATGGAAGCATAGAGGGTGGGGCCGGTTACCCCTGGCTACCCCTGCAAGCATTCCAGGGGGCTGCAAATGGGTGCTAGATATCTAGATCAGTACTTCGACCCGGCTCTTGAGGCTGATCCCGAGTACGACTGGGAGCAACTAATGGTTGAGCAGCGAGAGCGTCTTACGATCCAGTACCAGATGGCCGCAGTGGCTGAAGGATTCCCACGCAGGCTGAGTGAGGCTAACCGGGACGAGCTCGCTCTGGACAAGAAGAGATCACGACGCGTCAAGCACGTCATGTTCTCGTGCGCTGCCAGCTGGGGAGAACAAGAAGGGTTGATGCGAACACCGGCAGAAGAGGAGAGTAGGGCCGGAGCTCAGGTCAACTGGATCGACTGGTGGGCAGAGCAGCGCCGCTACCTCGAGCGTATGCGCAAGACAGTCGCCACACACGGCAAGCGCAACAGCAAGCAGAAGGAAGCGAAGAAGGCAGTCACCCGATTCTGTAACGAGATCGAGTGGCTCTCCTACGCGCTCAGAGACTGACTTGCCGCAAGGGGTCCCCGAGTCATTCATCCTCAAGGTTAAGATCGAGCTTGAGACTGCTCGGCTGAGAGCTGTAGAGTGGCTCACGGAGGAAGGGATTGCTGTAGCTCCGAGTAATCTTGAGCCTCTGTTCAGGGAGATACTACCTGAAGCAGAGAGTCCGCCAGCATCGTGAGGCTAATCGGCTTCGTCGTCTCCAGCGCGAAGCCTCCTTGGAATCTCAGCGGACTCATCCATTAGAGCAACGCCCCTGATGATCTCTCTCATGCTCTGGATCAGCTGCTCCTGCTCGGTGCAGACTGCCTTCAGGCGCTGACGGTCTACTTCGAGTCTATCCAGCTCCTCTGCAAGATTGGAGTTGAGCTTCTCCATCATCTCCATCGTACCCTGAGCCTGGATTACTGCAGCGGAGTTGACGTCCGGGCGGAGCTTGTACAGCGCGACGACAGCACCTGCTAGTCCTGTGAGACCAGCGCCGCCGAGCAGTAGGTTGATAACGAGACTCGCATTAACGGCCGAAGTCAGTAGCACTGCGCTTCTCCCGATCGATGAGGTACGCTTCCCACAGGATCCGAGCTCGCGTAGCGCAAGCTGCGGAGAGCGACAACAGAATCAGTCCGTTAGGGACCCCCGATAGCCCACGTGCGAACATGTTGGCAAACCCTGAGATTGTGAAGGCACCGATGAACAAGCTCATCCCTGCGAGCTCGCTCCTAATGCTGATCCTCATGATTCCGTACGCTGTCATGACCCCTCCTGCCAGATAAAGAAACACCCAACCGTACTCAACGATCTGATATAGGTGTCCGACCGGAGCGTGCTCTGCCGTGGCAGGAGAGGCCAAGAACAGAAATGCTCCGAGGATTGATGCGATTCCCAACCAGAATGCAAAGACATTCTGCGCTATGTATCCCCGCGACTTAATCATCTACATCTGATATGTGTACTTATCGACGTAGATTCTCTTGAGCATCAGAACCTTCAGTCCGCAGAAGAGTGCGAAAGTCCAGTAGGTGTACGAACGAGGGTCGCTAGGGCTGTACAGGATCGCCGCGATGCCCTGCCCCAGCAGCGCCGTAGATAGGATGGCAAGTCCGAATCCACGTGCTCTTATATCCCGATCGTAGATCCCGTAGAGGATGAGTGGGCTTGAGACGAGTTCTCCGGCTGCCCAGAGACTCGACCACCAGGAGAGGGTATGGCCCACGGGAGAATGGATGGCCGCGTAGCTTGGATCGATGGCCCAACTCAAACCGGCCAGGAACCAGACGATGGCAACTCCCATCTCGAATCCGTGGGTCAGACTGATATGCCACAGTCTGTGGCGCATCAGCTTCCCCTCAGCTTTCTTCCTCACCAGGTACCTCCTCGGGGACGAACGGCTGCTCCTGAAGCGAGCCGTCCGGGTGTCGGAAGCCGACGTGCTCAGACGAGAGTTCCGTTGGCTCTGGTTCCGGAACCCATCCGCCTCCCTGTCCTGGACCCTTGTACGTTGCTTTGCCTCCCTCGACCCCAAAGGCGTCAAGGATATCGATGATCTGCGCATTATCTGTCTCCAGTGCTTCTGCGATGTCGGTGACCCCAGGTGCCGGATCTTTCCCCCGGCAGAAGTCCATGACACGTCCAGCAAGCTCGATCTGATCAGCTGTTGGCTCGTCCATGGTGCTCCCTTCCTGTGTCTGTGATTGTCCAGCCCGAGTCGAGAAGAACAGGATTCCCATCATCGTCGACATCATCGACCATGACCTCTTCACCTGTCTCAGGATTTTCTTGCATTCGTTGCACCACGACCTCTTCTTCACGAGCGTGGCCAGCCCCTGCTAGTCGATTGAGAGACTCGAGTGCCGTCGCCTCGTCAAGCCCCTCAAGAACGAATGCTGTCGCACCAGGATGAATCAGGTAATCGGGTGACTGGCCCTCCAGAACCTCGAGCACCTTTGCATCTACGTCCATGCTCCCTCCCTACACGCGAATGTACTTGGCTTTGACAATGAACGGAACCATGTCGGTGAGCTGGAGCTCAGGCGACTGTGGTCCGACCGTACCGCCGCTCGTTCCAGGACTCTCAAGTGCGATAGTCTCTGCCGAATCCTGGATGTATCCGGCGTCCCAGGTTGGCGACCCGCCGCCCGAGGGCAGCATTGAGAGTGTCTGGAACGTCCCGGGAGATCCTGATGTGAAGTACTCGAGATCCTTTGTCTCGCGATGGAGATTGTGTGAGTGGACACCGCCGCCGTGCTTGTGGTTCGCGACTGTTGGATTGACGACTGTGTGGTTGTGCTTCACTCGCCGAACCGACTGTCCCGCTCCATCGGTCTTGCCAACAGTGTCGACATCGGCGTGTCCTGATGGAGAGTTTCCGAAGGTAGTTCGGCCGCGTGAGTCAGGGATGTTGAAAGTCGTGGTTCCATTCCCGACTCCGTGTGAAGTTCCGAGATACGCGAACAGAGCTGCCCACGACGTCCGGCTGATGGCAGAGCCATCCTCGAATGCTAGCCCGGCGAAGCTGGTGTAGTGGGCGAGTGTGACTTCCTGTCCAGTGAGGTAACGGGGAGAGCGTGTCTTCTCCACCCAGCCACTGCTGCCGTACCACTGGAAGGTTATCGACTCGTAGGCCACCAAGGTGCAATGGATCCGATCCTGAAGGACGAGATTACCAACAGTGTCCCTGAAGGTGATCGGCCCTGCCCCCGAGGCGACCACGAGCGTGAGTTCCTGGCCGATCGAAGGGCTTGTGAAGTTGATCGTGTCAACAGTTCCAGTTCCTGTCAGAGAGTGGAACTTGTTGGTGACCGCGATAGTCCCGGCTGCCGCGATATTTCCACCGGAGTCAGCCTGAGTCGTGGGTGCGGCCACCTGGACCCAAGCTGCTCCGGTGTTCCTGTACAACGTGCCCCCGTTGATGTCTGTCGCGAAGTAGAAGGTCCCAGCGAACTGAGATGCAGAGGAGGGGCGAGCCGCCAGCGTTCCAGCCTGGTTCGCCAGCGCAGTCGCAAACAGCTCAATCCAGCTCGAACCGTCAGAGCGATGCATCTTCCCGTTGTCGGTCGCGTAGTAGTAGTAGCCAGTATTCGCTGCACTCGGAGCTGGCTTGGCAGAGAATGCTCCGCTGAGCAAGATCGAAGTGGCGATCGTCGTGTTCGGTGTCGAGACCGGGACCCAGGCAGCCCCTGTGTCGTAGTAGAAGACACCAGCATCTGTCGCGTAGTAGTACCGATCAGTGATGCCGAATGCTGGCCGAGCCGCGAGCGTTCCCTTGGAGGACATCGCCGAACGCTCGATGCCCGCAACGATTGAATCCATGTCGCGAGGAATGTCGGCGGTGTCAGAACGATCGAGGTTCGGGAAGAGAATGCCAAATCTAGTGCTGGTCCGCATGTTCCTCCCTCACTCTCCTGGCAGGTCTGTGGCGATGCCCTGGTAGGTCCCGTAGTAGGCCCAGATGGCATCGTAGGTTGCGTGGTTGGTTAGAAGCTGCTGATAGTCCTGCATGTCATGGACCGCGTAGGTGAGGGTGATTCCTCCAGGCTTCTGGGTGAGAATCGCAGCGAGTACCCTGTCGGCGTCAGGGGTGTCGATTGCATAGGTGTAGATGCTAAGCTTGTACGCTCCGCCCAAACGCTCCCGCAGGATCACTGTCTTCCCTCCTGTGAGCTGCGCCTTGACCGCCGCCTTGATCGCCGCTGGCGTACCGCGCTTCCAGGAAGGAGCCTGCTTGATGATGTCGCGACGTCTCGCGGTGTACTGCTCTTCAGTCTCAGTAGCGATCACAGCATCGAGCAGCTCGCTCTGAGATCTGTGAGGTAGTCCCATCCAGTGAGCGAGCTTCCCTGGTGTCGGGGTGAACCCATCGAAGAAGACAGAGTTCTCAAGCGACAGCATCGCTCCATCAGCCCACATGTGATCGCCGGCAAGCAGTCCAGTTGTCTTGAGCCGAGGACGAACCGTGACCGCGCCAGCTGGAGCGACAGCGTTGTAGGTGTAGAGATGATCATCGTCGTTGGTGATGTTTCGGGCAGCTGGAGCTGATGTTGAGATCAAACCGCCACCCGCGTTGTACCACTCGAGTGCTGGCGTCTGAGTCCCGATGATCGCTAGGGGATTGCTCTCGCTAGCCTTGCGAGCCATCCCTGTGACTCTGAAGTAGTAGGTCTTTCCAGTCTCGACGATGATTCTGGTAGGGGTGTCATCGCGGTAGAAGTCAATACTGGTGTCCCCGGTTGAAGCGAGTGTGTTGTTGAACGAGGCGAGAGTTGCCAGCGGTTCAACTCCATCAGAGGCTAGAGTTCCCTGCTGAGCTCGAACTCCCCAGGTATCCTGCACGGCTCCAGGGTTCGGGACCATGTTGGTGGCGATGTGGACGTAGTTGGTGATCAGCTCACCGATCGGTGGCAGCTCAGCACCCACGAACTGTGCCAGCCAGGGCAGCGCATAGGCCGGGACACGATCGGCGTCAAGTATGACTGACCAACCTGGCTCTCCATTGGGACCTTCCTGCACCAGATCATCCATGAGCTGATGTGGAGCACCCAGGGCACCAACAAGCTTCTTGAGCGTGAAGCCCTCGTTTGCGTCATCCTCGTGGAGAGGAGCTAGATCGTCGTAGAGACGCTGAGCGTAGCTCTCGAGTTCTACATCGCTCATGGGATCACTATCGTCGGCGTCACCACTCCGACCTGTGTTAGTGGAGCTGCCCCGGTCAGGGCGATGTCGATCCTCGCGAAAGCAGCTACACCCTTGCGCATCGTGACATCGTCGACATGTGCTACACCGATCACATCGCGGATCAGCCAGATGATGTCGTTGTAGCGCACAGTCGATTTCGCCAACCATTCAGTCGTGATGCCAAAGTTCGTGCCGGCGTTCCCCTTACCCCAGTTGGCAGATGAGAGGTAGTTCGTGAGCGCCGCAAGCACACGAGTCTGAATGTCAGCAGAGATGAAGCCTGGCTCGGCGGTGACGGTATAGTTGATGTCGATTGGGGTGTAAGTCGGGTCGATGATGTTGACGATGAAGTTGACCTCGCGCACACCTTCGAGCTCGTTGTCAACTAGTGTCTTCTCAGGGCTGGTGCAGGCGGTGCCATCGTCATGGATGCAGGCAACTGAGACCATCCGGTCGTTGCCGTAGCTTCCTCCGCTGGCCGGATCGTACCCGTCGATGCCCAGCGCACGCCCGACGTTCGCACCCTCGGTGGTGCGCGCCATCGTGGCGAAGTCCTTGGCCAGGATCGGACGGGGAGCGATAATGCTCAAGCGGTCAGCGAGTCTATTCAGATAGTCGACCTCTCCCTCTGCGTCGACACCGCCACTAGTCGCTCCAGTCATCACGATCCCGACGACCCAGTCGAGTGGGTTGACGAGCTCGATGGGATGCCCGGCTACTCCGAGATCATTCGCTACCGACCCAATCTCGACGGCAATGATCGTGACCGCTCCGGCAGCAGTGGCGACTGATCCAGGCGGGATCACCACATCGGTCAGGACCTCGAACTCGTGTAGTACATCTCCTCCCTCGCGGAATGCCACGACAGTACCGGCGGGAATCGTGTAGCCCAGGTTGTTGATCGCTGTCCAGGTGGTCTGAGCCACAGCCTTGGTTGCTTGGACAGGATTGATGCTAACGATCTTGCCGTAGGAGGCGAAGATGATTCGAGGGACTCTACTAGCCAGGTCTCTGTTCACTGCTGTCTGGCGAGAGTTTGCATCGATGACGATAGTCTCGAGGTTTGCCTCGGCAGGGACCCAACCTGGGATCTGATCCTGGAGATAGGCGTAGCTCTCTTCGGCCAGAGCCTCTGGATTCGTCTCGATTGGAACATCGAGATAGTCGGGCACTACGCCTCCTCTCTATTAGAGATTCTTGCGGTTACGCGCTCGATCAGCTCGTCGAATCGATCAGGCTCAGCAGCGATCACAGCGGTAGCCCTGGGCTCTGATGATCCGAGATCTGTCTTCAGCTGATTAACGTCGAACTTGGTGGTGAAGGTCTGGTCGCGCAGACCGAACTCTGGGTCCTCGATGCGGTCGCCCTTGCGGTATGAGGCGATGACGCGACAACAGTCGAAGATCTCATCAGCAGAATCCTGCTCATTCGTCGCAGCCACCAGCACTCCTCGCTCGGTCTTGAACCGGAACGGGTAGGCGAAATGCGGAATGTCAGTCACCGAATGGCCACCATGCTACGACCCACCACTCCCCTCGATTGTCTCTCTGGACGAGAGCTCTGTCACCACGATCTGGCAGCGCTGTATCTGAACGGGCTTGCCAGCGGCATGGCCCAAAGCGTAGCGCGGGATCAAAGTCTGGTATAGTCACATACACCTTCTCACTTAAGTCAGCAGGTGCTGTGGCGATGAAGGCGAACCAGTTGCCAGCAGGAGCACTCGAGGCTGAGCGACGACCTTCCTCTACGATGTCATCGTTGATCGCGGTCATACCGCTTCGCCCTTCAGGAACTTAACTGGGTCGACCATGTTGTCGTAGTTGTAGCCGCCAGCGTAGGTCTTCCAGACCTCGATGTGACAGTGTGTGCTATTAGGATTGTCATGCCAGGGAGCTACTGAAGCGACCACATGACCCTGCTTGACTCTGGCTCCTTGCTTGAACGCGAGCACTGGCCGAACATGTCTGAACACCCAGACGTAGCCGTTATCCTGCTGGAGCTTTACCTGGCCACCGAATACCTGCCCCGAATCAGAGCTCGTGTCAGGCTCGATGAGGATCAGTGTACCGTCAATCGGAGCCACTACATTCGAGCCGGCTGGAGCAAACCAGTCCTTGCCAGCGTGGTGGCGAATACCAACGGAGTCAGGAGCTCCCTCGGCATCGACATAGGTGAACTCGCTCTTGGAGAGATTACCGTCGGTGGCCAGAGGAGCGACATACCCCTTGCCGATCTTCGCAGTATTCATCTTCTGGCCAGCGGACGCGCCCTGGTTGGATCCATCCTGGGGAAGCCCGATGTTGCTGAGATCAAGTCCCTGGCTCTGGACAGGCTCAGGCAGCGTCGGCATGGGCTTCTTGCAGGTGATAGTGATGATCGGGCTGAACAGGGAGCGAGAGATGTTCGTGATCAGCCAACGTCCTGTGATGACCGGACCCATCTCGAGGATGGCGATCATGCTACCGGGCGGAGCGACCCAGCGATCTCCGAAGGCAGTGACGGTGACCTCGGCATTCCTCTCACCGATGTCGAAGCGGTAGTCAATCTTGATCACCGCATCGTCGTACTCACCATTCAGAGTCATCAGCGGACGACTGCGGAACAGGTACGGCTCTGAGATGTAGTAGAAGCGACCCGAGACCATGAAGCGACGCCATTGAACTTCATCAGCTAGACGCAGCGAGCAGTCCCAGGTATTCTCTTTCGTGACCTTGGTCTTGCCGCCGCTCTGGCTGAACTGACCACGAGTGAACTGGTAGTCGTTACCGGCTGCGCTCCCGAGGAAGATCGATCCGTCGCTGCTCACCAGCAGCTCGCTCAGGGCATCGTTGGTCTGAACTACTACATCCCCGTCCTTGCCCTTGATGCCGAATGATGTGACAGTGTGCTCAGCCTCCGTGCGGTAGAGCTCGTAACGCTCAGGGAAGGCAGAGATCTGTACAGCCTGGGCGAGCTCGCCGTATCCCAGGAATGGCTCGTCAGCGTCCTTCTTGATGGCCCGATCGAAGAAGGTGCCAGCGGCGTACTCTGGATTCGTGACCTGGGCATAGGTTCCCCAGCCCTGGCTCGGGCGCTGCTGGAACAGTCCTGCACTGTCAGCGTCGCCACCAGAGAGGTTGTGGGCAGTTGACTCGACGGTGATGGTCATGATCGCGGTGACCAGAACCTTCCGCCTTGCCTTCTTCTTGATGCCCACCTTGAGGACTCTGGTGATCATCTCCTTCTGGCCCTGGTCAGCCACAGCGTTCTTGACAGTGACACGCTGACCGACTGGGAAGCCTACCGCACGATTCTTGTCGTCCTGGCTCTGCTGGCTTGACGCAGGAATCGCTCCGTCAGAGGAGCCTACGGTCTTGGCGTCCTCGAGCTCCGGGCAGTAGAAGTCGATGTTGAGTTCCTTGACTTCACGCACCATGTCACGAATGAACTTCGGACGAGTGGTCTGCCCCCATGCGGCGGTCTTCGGCTTGTTGTACTTCCGCAGGATGTAGACCTCACGATCCTCCCACTTCAGCGTAAGCTCGTCATCCTGCTTCTCGATCCCAACGAGCGCGAACCATAGACCGTCGATGTTGGTGTAGACGTCCTTGGCGAGATACGGTGAGTTCTGAAGTGTGCGCTCGTAGTCAATCGCAGCGATCGTCAGGGTACTGGCCCCTTCAATCGTGCGCTCGACATCGGCTGCGGTGACAGCGTTGATGATCCACTCTGACTGGTAGCCAGCAAGATTCAGATTGAGCGTGTTGAGGTCTACGTCTCCGGTGACGGCCTCGAGCTGGCTGTTCTGCAGCTTCTTGACTCTGGCGGTCTCGTCGCTGTCCTTGGACTTCTTCTTGCTGTCGACTGTCTTCTTAGGCTTCCAGTCAGCATCGAAGATGATGGTGCCGTCACGGTCATCGATCAACTGATTTCCGTGCCACTTGAAAGGAGTTCCAGGCTTCGCGTACTGAGACTCACCTGAGAAGGTTGTGTCGTATGGAGTCTTGTACGTGTCCGGGAAGTGATCACCAGCGGCGTGGACCGGGAGCACCGCAGTGCCACCATTCGCAAGCCAGTATCCTCGCATGTCGTAATCGACGATGCTGGCGTTGACATCGAAGGGGATGTTGAAGTAGACGACCCAGCTCTTGAAGTTCGCTTCTTGGACAAGCGTGAGAGCTGTGACCCAACTACCAGCGACGGCCCAGGCCTGATTGTGTCGAAGAGCTGCGTCGTAATACTTCGGACCTTCGGCGGTGAAGATCGGGCGCTTGTTCTTTGTGGCCGTCATGCGATGATCAACTTCGTGTTGATCTTCAGCTTCTCAGACCCTCGCATGTTGTTGAGGTCGGCGAGCTTGTGCCACTTGCTGGCATCGCCATAGACTTCCTTGCGGGCAGCAACCTTCTGGAGAGTAGTATCCCCGGCCTTGGTCGTGTAGGTACGATGCTGAGGCTTCCCCTTGGCACGAGACTTGTCGGCTGTCTTCTTGGATGCCTTCTGCACTCGTAGGCGATCTTCACGAGCGTAGCGTAGGAGCGTCAGTGTCACATCCTGTCGAAGTCTATGACCTGAGCCGTCGCGCTCGATGTCCGAGCCCCAGTCGATGCCGCTGATCACCCAGCTCAGATCGTCATGAGGTACGGCAGCACCGTCGACGTCGATCTGAGGAGGCTCCTGCCCGTCTGCTGGAGGCATCGCCATTCGCTCGAGCTTGGTGACGTCAGCCTCGACAGACTCACCTGTCAAGAAGCCATCTAGCACCAGGTGCAGTTCAAGTGTGAATGGATTACGTCCATTCCAGAGTGTCACCCCAGTACGGCGCGGACGATCTACAACAGTCCAGCCGCCGTAGCCATCGGTCACTCTAGGGCTGTCAGCTCCGAGCAGCGCCACGACGCGCATCGGAGGGGCAGTGGTCTCAAGAGAGACACGAGCAGCTTCGGGCGCTGCCTTGGCTGGAGGCGTCGGCTTTGGACGGCCAGCATTAGCTGCTGCGCGATCAAAACTCACTTACGAGCTCTCCGCTCCAGCCGTACCTTAGCATTGGCTTCTGCAAGCACCCTGCGGTCTAGAACCAGCTGAACGGGTACTGAGGCTACCAGCACCCCTTCCAGCGGGTCTACACCACGCCCGTCAAGCGGTACAACGCTCGCACCACGGCCCAGGTGCAGTAGCTCAGGTCCACGCTCACCTACCATCGACCATCCAGGCCAGGCAGCGCTTCCACCGCCAGCGAGGGCTGGGAAGATTGAACCGGGCATCCTGGTGCCTGACGACGGAAAGAGCTTCTGCGTCGCTGGAAGATTGTTCTTAAAGTACTGATTCCCTGGAGAGTTCGGGTCGTTGAAGGAAGGCTTCGCAGTACCCTTGCCACCACCGAAGATGCCCTTGACGCGCTGCCAAAGACGGTACAGCAACATCATCGCCTTGATCGCGACAAGGATCGGATTGAAGGCGTACAGCAGCGCCTTGGCGATCATTGCCTTGTGATCCCAGATCCAGTTGGCCGTCCGATTCACCAGATTGTGGAACCACTTCCACTTGAAGTAGAGTCCTATGATGATGGCGACGAGCAGCACGATTCCTGCGACAATCCAGGCTATCGGACCCAGCGCTGCAATCCAGGTCGCGATGAAGTCGATCTTGAGGATGCGAAGCACGAGGCTCAAGCCACCTGCCTGGTACGCGAGCCAGAGCATCCTGATCCTGAGCATCCCCATCACTAGGGCTGCCCGGAAAGCAGCGATGCGGACCCGGATCATAATCCAGATCAGGTTGGCCCGGAACGCGACTGCCATGAAGCGAGAGGCCATGATGCTGGACCAGATCGCTGCCCTCAGGCCGCGCATCTGAATCTCGAGCAGGAACATCTGAATGCGAAGGCGGAACAGCATGATATTCGTTCTGATCAGCCCGACTCTGAACAGGAGCATTCCCCAGCGCAGCTTGCTCATGAAGATGATTCCTGACACGACACCCTGAAGCCAGAGCCTCATCATGTTCAGTCGAGTGATGATCAGCCAGAACACGAGAACTCTCAGCGCGAAGCTCAGCAGCAGAGAATGATTAGCCAAGAAGTTCAGCAGCGGAGTCAACAACTTCATCGACGGCACTAGGACGAGATAGATCATGATGGCCGCGAGCTTGATCGCAGGCAGCACGTAGGCGACCCAGATCCTGCCGAACGCTGCCAGGAAGTGCCCCGTCGTCATCAGAGTGTCCTTGAGCCTACCCTGCGCCCCAACGACTCTATCCAGGACATTCGCGAAGCTGCTGAAGCCACCCTGGTTCATCGCATCGCTCATCGCGATGATGTCCTTGATCAGTCCAGGGAAGTTCCGCTTGACTGCTTTGAACGGAGCCATCATCAACTCGCCGAACAGCCGCTGCATGTAGTCATGAAGAATGCTAGCCTGCCCCGAGACGGTGCCGGCGAGAGCCTGGGCTGCACCCTTGAAGCGAGGGTCGGTGTTGATCCCCTTCATGATGGCCTCGATGGCCACGTCGCCTCTGAGTCCAAGTGACCCGATGCGCGAGAACTGTCGCTGGGTGATCCCGAGCTGCTGGTTGAGATAGCGGAATACTGGAACGCCAGCCTCTGTCAACTGACGAATCTCCTGGCCGCGCAGCACTCCTGCTGTGTGAATCTGGCCGAGCGCGAGCACGATACGGTCGATCAGCTGAGTGTCGCCGCCCATGGCCGAGATCAAGTTGGAGGTTACTGCGAGGTAGCGGTTGGTCTGCTTGAGCGAGAAGCCCCAGGCGAGGAACTGCTTGGCTGCCTGCTGAACACTCTCGAAGGTGAATGGGGTCTTGGCAGCCAGGTTGAACAGGAAGCTAAGTTCCTTGTTCGCAGCGCTCGCTGATCCAAGTAGAGTCTTAAAGGCGATACGGCTCTTATCCATCAGTGAGTCGAACTTGAAACCGATGGTCGCCACGCCTATGGCCAGGCCAGCGAATGCTAGTGTGGCACCATAGGCGAGACGACGCATCGTGAACAGAGCCTGGTTCATCAGCCACGACCGCTTATTCTGCTCGGCGGTGGCAGCGCTCAGACGCTTCATCCGCTGCTCGAGTGCTTCGACAGAACCCGCGGCCGCATTCGCCTCCGACTGGAAGCGACGGCGATCCTTCATGAAGATGCGGATTCCTACCCACTCGTCAGCAGACATCTAGTCTCCAAACAGCTTCCCGACAGCATTGGCGATCAAGCGTGCACGGCTCTCGTCCAACTTCCTCTGGAGCTCGTGCGTGCGGCTGGCGACCGCCTGCATCATCAGGACCTTGAAGGGATCCTCTGTGGTGAGGAACTCCATCGGGTCCATCCCTGCGATAGCGATGCCAGCCGCCACGTCGACCTCGTCCCCTAGGAGAAAGGGTCGCCAGCGAACTCCTCGTCAGCGTCACGCGTGGTGTTCTGGAACCAGCGGTTCAGCTTCATCACGTGTGCGGCGATCATGGAGTCGTTGTTCCCGAAGAGACCGAACACGACCCTACGGGCGGTGTCTGCCTCGTACTCGAGAAAGTCGGCGAGAGCCTTCTCGTACTTAAAGGCGAATCCCCTCCGATCCGGGTCGAAGGGGATGTATTGCCCATCGCGCTCCAAGAACAAACCGTCGCACGCCTGGATCATGGTGTCGACTGCCACGAACAGGCCACGGTCCACTCTGTCCTTGGTCTGACGCTTGACCTTCTCGACGATGCGCTCCTGGATCTTTCCATCGAGAAGGTGGTACTGAGCGCAGAGACCGATCTCTTCGTACCCCGGAATCGAGACGTAGGTCTGGCGGTTCTCCTGGATCTCACGACGCCTTGCTCGCAGCTGGTCGAAGAGTGTCTTGGCTTCCTCTTCATCCAGCTCCGGCGGTTCGGGCTGCACAAGCCCCTCGAGCTGTTCGTCGTGTTCTTCCATGCTCCCTCCCTTACGATCGGCGATTGATTAGTGCGAGGTTGGAGGACCGTCCGGCGAAATGACGAGCTCGACCATTGCCGGGTCAGTTGACTCCGAATCGTGATCAGGCGGGGTCGTCGTCTTGAGCAGGCCGACCCACACGATCGGTGCTCCGTAGACGTTCCCGTCGAGATCGAGGATGTGCTGGGAGACGGTGCAGCGAGCACGTCCTGCCCAGTCGAACAACCGACCGATCTCGCTGTGATCGCGCTCGTGGCGGTAGAGCCTCGAGACGGTCACATCCTCGATGGTCGGGCTACCTCCGAGCGAGACCTGCTTGCCCATCCCACCCGGCTTGTACTTGTAGATGTCGGTGTCCACCGCGCCACCGCTCTTCTTGTCCCACACACCGAAGTCGATCAGGTTGTTCGGTGCATCCGGATTCCGGATCTGGAGCGTGACGCGCTGGGTGTCTCTCCGAGTCGGGCCGGTCATGCCACCGCCTCCGTGATCGCGCGCTTGACAAGGACGAGATCCACGAACTCGGCGAACGGCGAGTCCCTGTAGGAGATGATCGCGTGAAGTTCGCGGTTGGCGAGGGTTGTTGGAGTGTTGACCTGGTTGCCGACATCGCTACGCCATGCATCGGCTGGGCTCGGACCCCAGAGTGCCCCGCTGTTGAAGAAGCTCTGCATCATGCCGTCGAGTGCAGCCTTCAGATCGGCCTGGCTGTAGCCACGTCCGTCGATCTGCTTGAACAGGAAGGTCTCGAGGATCTCGAGCGCCTGTGCCTGAATCGCCATCCGCAGGCGAGCGTTGCCCAGGCTGATCCAGGCCGGAGTGGCCACTGCATCGACCAGAGTGCGCCATCCGTAGATGCGGACGCCACCGTACACCGTGCGGATGACGTTGACGCCTGCGGAGTTGAGAGCATCCCTGGTCGCGTCGTCCCAGGCAGGCTGGGTGACTCCGAGCGCGTACTGAGACTCTCCCTGCTCTCCTGCTGCTGGAACGTTCGGGTTACCGCCGAGGTCGGTCCGCGCGATTGCCCCGGCTACGAGTGCCGAGGGAGGAACCGGGCGAAGCGTCCCAGAGGTCAGACCCGGAATGTTGATCCACGGCGAGAAGCTTCCGCCGTAGTCGCCATTCGAGCGAGCAGCCAGCGCCGAAGCCTCGAGCGTTGCTGCAGTCGCTGTGTCCGGGAGATCGAGCAGCGCCACTCTGTTCTTCGCTGCCGCGTGGGCAGTGAGCTGGACGTGCCCGGCGTCGGTTGTACGACCTGGAGCCGAGACCTGCCCTGGGCCGAGATCGATGCCGAAACGATTCAGCGCCGCGACCCACTCGTTGTCGGTGATGTTCGATCGGTCGTCAGTTCCTGTCGCGAGTGCCGCAGCCGCTGCCACCGCCGGAACGAGCGCAGTCGCTCCGAGCGTCAGACGGATGTAGCTCGAGAACTGTGACCAGGAGATCGCGGACTGCTGATCAGCGAGGTCCGGACTGGTCTCGAGCACTACGTTGCTCGCGTCACTGACCTGGATACGGAAGCCGCTGATCAGACCAGCGAGCACTGCGACCTTCAGGTTGTTCCCTGCAGCTCCAGGTCCGATCGCACTTGCCTTGAGCGAGACTCCTGCCCCGGCGTCGAGCAGGTTCTTGAACGCGATGACTGCATTCGGGCCGACCACCCGGCTGATGAACGCGCTCGAGCCTCCCTCGTGGAAGTATTCCTCGAGAGCGTCGTACAGGAAGCCGTACGAAACTCTCGCCCCGTACACTCGCTGATAGTCGGCTAGCGACTGGATCAGCTGTGGATCAGTCGGACCCTGCTCGGTCTGGCCCACCACGAACCAGATCCCCGTGTCCGTCGGTGCCGAGCGAGGCGGCGGCGAAGTCTGCGTCCGCACGCGGGTCGCAGGCCGGAACGAGGAGATGGCCGAGGCGATGAGCAAACCGGCGAAGAGTGCTGCACCGATCACTTGTCCCCTCCTTCCTTCTCTGTACCCGTCTTGACGAAGACCTCTTCGTCGATCAGGCGCTTGTTGTGGAGCGACTTGAGATCGTCCTTGCTGAGCTCGACGGCTTCACCGACGCCCACGACACGACCGTCGTCGAGGTCCTCGGCATGCGCTCCGACGTTTCTGTATTCCACTACTCCTCCTCCCTCGCGACGACCGAGATTGTTGACTCCGGTAGATTGATGGTAGGCCACGAGCTACCGGGTTGATCTTCGACGTCGGCGGGTGCGTTAGGCCCACCATACCTGTTCACGACATCGTGCACCGTGACGTGGTATTCCTGAGTACCGCTGAAGATCGTCCGCTCCGCCTCAGGGTAGATGTCATCGTAGTTCTCATCGAACCAAACATTCCCCATCCCGAAGCCTACTGCGTTCGGATCGCCCCACTTCTTGAGGCTCTGCTTCTGAAGCATGATCAGTCGCATGGTCGGCATGTAGATGTTCTTTACGATGTCCTGCGCATCCTGGGGCAGTGCGGCCTCTACCACGAATCCCATGCCGACTCGCCAGGTTGCATACATTGTTCCATCACCTTGCTGGACTGGCTGACCTACCAGACCGTCGCTTATGATGGCTATAAGCGGAGGTTGGTCCTCGGGGTTCTGATCGTTGAAGTCGTTGACGGTTTTCCAGGTGACTGGACGCGCGATCGAGCCGACGGGCAGGTTCAGCTCGAGCTCGCGGTTGCGCATGTAGACTTCCCACCAATAGCGTGCAGTGCCGAGTACGCGCTGCTCCACATCGGTTCCAGTGACTACTCCTCCGAAGATCGTCATGTGCGCTTCTTCGCCCGACCCTTCCATTCCTTCTTGAGATAGCGGTTGACTCTCATAGCGAACCGCTGGCGGTCTCCTCTGAGGAACTTGATGATCACTCGCTGCGGCATGCCGTGCAGACCCTTCTGGTGCGAGCGAGCGTAGGGCAACTTGGAGCCGAAGATGATCGTGCCTTCTCTGGGGTTAATCTTCCTCAGCATGTTCGGATCACCCGAGTAGGTGAGAGAACGACGAAGATGACGCTGGAAATGCATGGTGCGAGGATCGCCACCCAGCTTTGCCTTCCGACGCGCCCAACGATAGGTGACAGGCTTCCACTGACCGCCGCCGCGACGTCCGCCGGAGTTGAAGATTTTCTCCTCGATCTCCATCATCTCGAAACTGATCTCCTCCAGCGGCTCGCGCAGACCCTCTACAGCATTCTTGCCGAGCTCTCGGAGATTCTGTGCGGCTTCCTGGAAGCCAATGCGCTGGGCGAAGATCTGCGCCATTACCAGCGATACTTCTTGACCCCGGTGAAGTTGGAGGACGGAATGGCTCGGTGAACACTCACCGTTCCGTCGACGGCCTCCTGGACAGCGATCACGAGCTTGCCCGGTGACTGCGGCGAACCTACCGCGTCGTCGTAGAGCTCCTTGTACTGCGCGTAGGGCGAGCGATTCGTAGCCACCTGCTCTGGGAAGTAGCTGAGCTCGACCATCATCGCTGCCTTCAGAGCCGCTGTTTCATTGGCCTCGCGCATGATGACGCCGGGGACCTCATCGCCGATCACCATGGCCAGATCCCCAGTCGCCTTACGAATCAGCGTCTGGACCTGTTGCCCGGTGGGGCGAGTCTCGGCGGTGAAGGTCCCCAGCTCCTGTGCTGTCCCGATCTGCTTGGTGCGCGCTCGAAGCAGCGCTGCAACGTCAGAGACAGTTGGCTGCCAGACCCATCCCTTGAAGACCTCGATCCTTGCTGCAGCGAGCCGATCACCGTCGTCCCAGAGTACGACGTAGCTTCCACCCTCAGAGGGCGCAACGAGATCAAGAGCGTAGACGCCAGCGCCCGGAACGATCTCGATAGCGTTTGCGATGCGCTCGGTGAGCATCCTGCGCCCGACCGCGATCAGAGCTCCGAGGCTTGCCTCCGTCTCCCAGTCGACGAATGCGGTGAAGGACTCTCCGGCGGTGATGTCGTAGTTGACGTCCAGAGCCTCGATCGCTACATTCTTGGGTGTGAGCTGCCCGGTATCCCAGACGATCAGGTACTGGCCTGGCAGCGACGGAGCTACGAGCTGGTAGACGTATGTCCCCGAACCCGACGTGCTCTGCTGAATACCAGCCGTCTGGCGGGGCATCACGATAGCTCCGTGAGCTCCGATCACTCTGACGCCCATCGTCAGCAGATCAGGCGGGAACCCGATTGCGGTGATCTCGAACTGCTCCTCGGCGGCGACCTTGGTCGGAACCGGCGCGATGGGCAGGTCGGAGGGAACGATGTTGCCAATCGCCTCGCCCCACTTGCCGACGTCGCCCCACTTGGGTACGGAGCTCATGCTGTCCTCACCATCGACGCGCCGGTCAGGTAGAAGTTGAATGACGAAGACGACGCATTCTTGGTCAGCACGATGAATCGCAGCTTGTGCATCGCGGTGCGAGTCACTGAGATTCCTGTGAATCCGACCGACTGGTTGTGGAGCAGTGAGGCGTTGTAACCGTCCTGAGTCCCGATGTCGGTGTAGGTCCCGGCAGAGGCTAGATCAAGCCGAGCAGTGACGATACCGGCATCAGAAGCCTTGGTGAAGTTGAACGATAGGTTCCAGGTGCCGATCTTCAGGTACAGCGGATAGATGACTTCCTGGTTGACCGCTCCTGTTCCTGCCCGATAGCCGCCCATCCACGAAGAGGCAGAGAAGAGAAATGTCTGCCAGTTGGTGTTGGAGAATGGCGAAGTCAGAACCCCGACGATCGTGTGTAGCCAGACATCGGCGTCAACCCCGGCTGCTCCCTGGATTCCCTGAATTCCCTGGATTCCCTGGATTCCTTGAGCTCCAGTTGCACCTGTGGCTCCAGCTGCTCCAGCTGCGCCAGCGTCTCCCTGCGGACCCTTCAGATTCCCGATGATCGATCCCCAGGAGCCTGCTGTCTTTGGTCCGTAGACATCTCCGTTGGTGACGTTCAGATAGAAGTCGCCGTTAGCGCCAGTCCCGCCTCCGGGCACTCCAGCGCCCTCGTACCACTTCGCGCCTGCTGCTCCGGCGGCTCCGGCGTTGCCCTGGGCTCCAGCGTTACCCTGAGCTCCTTGCGGCCCTACGTCACCCTGGGGACCCTGTGGCCCAGCAGGACCCTGCGGTCCCGACCCAGCGGCCTGCCAGATCATTGCGCCCTGGGCATTACTCCAGGTCAGTACCTGGCCGTTGAGAGGGCCAGTGCCATCGATGACATCGGCGAGGTCGCGCACTGCCAGAACATCGCTTCCGTTCTTCTTGTGCGACGCTGCGTGCGCTGTCGGTGTACGAGAGTTTGTCAGACGCGCATCGCCCTCACGTACGAATGTATTGAGCGGCTCCCAGATCATCGCCCCACCCTGGCGCGTCCAGACTCCGTCACCCGGCGGAACGTCTACCAAGCCCTCGAAGGTGGGCGAGCCGGCAATCTCTGAGTGGGTGTGGGAGTTGAAGGCGTCTCTGAGCGCATGGAAGTTTGGCATCACCGACTCTGCGGTGAAGTCCGTCTCGTGGTCTTCGATCGTGACCGGAAGGTCTACTTGAGGCTGAGCGGTCATGGCGACACGAACCTTACCTGGTAGTGGTAGTTCGCGATGCGCCACTTGCCTGCACCGCGAACTCCTGAGTTATTCTTCGCGTAGATGGTCGGGTAGAGGAACTGCTTGGTCGGCATCGTGGGTACAGCGCTCGAGGACCCGTCGGCATTGGCCAGCAAGAACTCTACGTCTGCCCAGTCGTTCGCGTACCTCTTTGCGACTCCAGAGCCGTCAGACTGAAGCGGATTGCCTCGACCGATATTCGGAGTGAGCGCCTGTCCGGTAGTGCCCACCTGCAGTCCATTCGGGCGCTGATAACCCGACGGCGGCCGCATCACGGTCTTGCCCGAGCCAAACGGCCAGATCTGCGGCTGCTCGCCCGAGAAGTCGTTCGCGAACTGGACCAGGTCTTCGGGGTCCCACTGGTAGTACCAAGGAGCGCACTGACCGGGAACACCAGCCTGGTCAAGAATCCTGCCGTCAGAGCGATCCTGCATCTTGAAGCCGAGCGCGATGATCCGGCTAGCGTCATGGATCATGAACTCTCCCCAGCCACCCAGCTTGTCGTCTGAGTCAGTCAGGTATGACCAGTCGACCTCAGTCGTCCAGACAAACGAGACATCGACCCCTCTGATGATCGTGGTGGCGTCGCTGACCCAGCGACTACCGTCCCACATGCAGCCGAGCTCGGTATCGCCTGCCCTGATAAAGCGACACTCACCTGCACGACCAGCAGGCAGCGGAGCTGTATCGATGAGAGGAGGAGCGTTGTTCACGACGAATACCTGACCTCGAGACCAATGTCGATGACAGCGCCGTACAGTGCTCCGCCGGACATCTTCCCGTAGAAGCGAGGGGTGAGATGATCCTTGGCAAGATCTGTTGACTCGAGCGGGGTGCCAGCAGCGCCCTTCTTCGAGACGGGCAGCCAGCCGACTGTCGACTTCATCGACGGGATGCTCTCGGCATTGCTCTGGATGACCTGCCCCTCGGCGATGGCTGATGCGCCATTCGATGAGAGCGGAGCCTGGTCGCCGCTGGAGAAGTTCCAGAAGAATGGAACGATGCTGAACACCAGCAGGTTCGCAAGGTTCCCGTAGCAGAGACAGTGCCAGCGATGCTCGACTTTGCACCCGGCGACCATGAACTGTTTCGCGTTGAGCAACGCACGCTCAAGAATGCCTGCCGCGTAGACGGGAGGAACCGATGCTGCTGATCCGGAGACTGGCGTCGCGATATACGCCCAGTCGGCAGCGACATTCGTCCCCATGTACATCTGGTCGAGCTGCATCGCCAGGGTCTTGCCACGACCCTTCCACTGTCCAGCTGTCGCGTGCCAGATCAGAAGCTCGGTGTCAGTGATTCCTGCGGGCTTGAGCAGCCCCGGCTGACCGTCGTAGTCACCTGCCCCCAGCGCGGAGATGGTGGCACCGCTCTTGCCCGTCAGAGTCCCACCGCCACCTACGGGTCCTGAGAAGTCACGCCACTCGAAACGATTCTGAGCTGCGACCCAGACTGGAATCTGACCGTCAGTCGGGGTCCCGAAGACGTCGTCGAGGTCCTTGAGCTTCGTGACCGTCCGTGCTGCCGTCATAGTCCCTCCCTGATCAGGAGCGGGGAGACTGGGCCAACCGCCGTAGACCCAGCTCCCCGCACGCTGGATCGCTAGGCGTTTTCCCCGATGACCTTGGTGAGACCAGTGACGAGTCCCTTACGAGGATCGTTCGACGTCGCCATGTTCTCGGCGTCGAGGATCTTCTGGGCCTGATCCGGGTCATCGGATGCCAGCTCGAGCAGATCGTCGATCGTGGGCTCGTCCTCCTTGATCCAGGTGGCGAGCTCCTCGACTGACATGTCGTCGACCGACTTCTCGACGACCTCACCGTCTTCGCCGACGGTGACTCCCTCCCGAGTCTGCTCCCCTTCCTTGTAGAAGACGCCGTGCCGCTCCGCACGCTCGCGGTCATACGGCGAGAGGTCTTCCGGGTTCAGCTCTTCATCGCGGACCGACACCCGAGGGATGAGGATCTTCTGATCCGGGTTGTAGGGATTCTGCTGGACGTCGTGCCAGATGAAGGCACGAACCTTGACTCTACTCATGTTCCTGCCTCCTTCCTAACCGGCGAGTCCGGTGATCTTGAAGACCCCGAACGGATTGGTGACGTACATGGCAGGCGAGACTGAGGTCTGCACCCAGGTCCGCTGACGCATCGTCGGAGCGCCCTCTTCGGCGGTCTCCGTGGCCAGCGGGAACTCGATGCGCATCTCGCCGACCATGCCCTGCGCGAGCGCATAGGCGACGCCTGCGGTGACGCGCGGAGAGACGTACACGTCGATGCCGGCAGCGTCCAGCATCTGCTGGAGGAACTGACCGTACACCGTTCCAAGCTGCAGCCATTGATCCGGATGCATGATCCAGAGATCGATGACCACGCCGAGCTCGTCCGTGTCGGCCAGTGCCTGGATGTGCATGATGTCGCGAGCAGGGTACGCCGAGGCGTTGGACGCCGACGAGCCTGCCGTGACGACAGCATTCCAGTTGTTGCCGACGACGGTCTGCCCCGAAGCGGTGATGGATGCCTCGAGGACCTCGATTGCCCGCTGGTTGATCTTGCGGACGATGGTGTTGCCGAGCTGACGCGTTCGCAGCGTGAACTGCGAGACGTTGTTGCGGAGGCGAGCTTCCTTCGTCATGAAGAACTTGCCGCCCCACTTCTCCGGCTCCGCGATCAGCGGTGCGATGCGGACTCCGGTGACGAGTGGGAACTCGTCGCCCGGCCCGACCCGCTTGACATCGCGGTCCAGGTAGAGCTGGTTGGTGGTGATCTGGTCGTACACGATGGCGCCGCCTGAGACGCCTCCGGCCGACGAGTAGATGCGGTCGGCGATGAACCGCTGCAGCGTCAAGTCCATGACCATGGACGTGACACGCGTCGGCTGGTTGAGCGCGATGTCGACAGAGATCGTCGTCCCCGAGACAGTCGGCGGACCGAGTGGATGCTCGACCGCCTGCGAGTAGGAGAAGAACGACTTCGACTCGAACTCCAGCTTGTCTTCCATCTTCCCTCCTCTCCTACGGCTTGACGTACTGGGCGGGACCGAGCAACTCGACAGCGGTGATGCCTGCTGAGCCCTTCGTCTCACGACAGACCGCGACGACGACCTGTGTCGTCAACGCGACCTTGAGCGTCCCGTCGGCATTGACCGAGAGCTCGTCACCGAATGCGACAGCGGCGCTGACCTCTGCCGGAACGATCAGACCGCAGCCCCGGAGCATTCCGACCTTGCCGGCGGCAGCGACGTCACGGTTGGCGAGTCCGAAGACCCGGCCATTCGCTGTCGGGGCACCGACGCGGATGTTGCCACCCAGACCGTCGGTGTCGAGGCCGGTCGAGAGCTTGCCCTGGTTCCCGGTCTGCTTGTACATCCGCTTCCCGATGACTGCGATGTCGCAGTGACAGGTGACGGTCTGGCCCGGCTCGTAGATCGGGATCGCGTCATTCGCCATCTAGCTCACCGCCTCCGTGTAGACGCGACGACCGCCACGAGCGGCTTCCGCCGCCAGCCGAGTCTTCCGCGCCGCGACCTCGGGGAACCACTCCTGCGGGTACGCCTCGCCTGTGGCGAAGTCGGTGCCGTCCCCGTTGCCACCGTGCCCGTTCTGCTGCCCGACTGGCACCAGGCCAGGGGCGAGTCCGCCCTTGTCGGGTTCGGCGGTCAGCAGGACCAGCGTGCCTTCGCGGTCGTTCTCGAGCATGGTCTTCCAGTGCGCGAGACGAGCCGGAGGGAACCTGCCCTCTCCGAGCGCCTTCGTGAGGACTGACGTGTCCTCCGCCGCGAGCTGTGTGGTGCGAGCTTCGCGACCCATCTTGGCGTCGTTCTGCATCTGCTTCCACTGCTCGGCGTCGACCTGCACCGTCCCGGACATCAGAGCTTCGGCGGCTGTTGAGCCTCCGCCGGTCCCGGGAGTCGTGACTGCGGGCTGTCCCTCGTCCGGGGTTGCCGCCACCTGGGTGGAACCACCCTTGGCACCGTCGCCCGTTCCCGGGTTCTCGGCTGCGGTGGACGTTGTGGCCGCGAGCGCGTCCTCAGCGAGCTTCGCGTTCACTTCCTCCTCGGTCGCGGTCTCCGGCAGGCCCAGCTTCTCGGCGAGCTCCTTGCGCTGCTCGTCGGTCATGCCGCCTCCTTCCGTTCCGTGGTTGCTGAGCTTGACCTCGCGTCCTGCCTCGGTCGCGCTCTTGTAGTGGGCCAGGACTTCGCGGCCCGAGTGCGAGAAGCCGGCAACGAATGCGTGAGCAGCCGCGACCTTCTCCTGTTTCTCGACGTACTCGATCTGGACCGGCTTGGGGTCCGAGAACTCGATCGAACTGTCACTGATCGAGAAATCGACGATGTAGAGGTTGCCCTCCCACTCGTCTTCGACGACAAGCTGGGTCGGATCAAGGAGGACTGCCTTCACCCACCAGGCGAAGTTCCCCTGCTCGTCCAACTTGTCGTAGTACGCACGACGGACGTCCTCGACGTTCACCGTCGCCTTGGTAACGCCCTCTGAGCGTCCCAAATGTCCTCCCTTCGCCATCGTAGCGACGGCAACGTCGAACTTGAGCTCCACCGTCTCTGGCTGGCTCTTCCCGTAATACAGTGGGAGATCGTCCAGAGTGGTGATGCCCGGCCATTCTACCCCGAGCAGCTGGACGGCACCGATGCATGCCTTGTGGTATCCACCTGTCGCGGTCTTGACTTCGTGGTACAACTCGACTGAGCGACCAGGCCACGCGGCTGGAAGAATGTCGGCAAGCCACGATGGCACGCCTTCGTAGTCGCAGTAGAGTGTCTGGTCCTCCTCGTTGAAGCGAACGTTCGTCGCACGCCCGAAACACGGCTCCGTGATCGCAGTGCCGTGAGTATCCTCGATCAGCGTCAGCTTGAGCTTCGCTGATGGTACTCCCGGGTCATCGTGCGCGGACGCGACCGAGAGCAGATCCTCCCGGGTGACAGTGACTGAGCCGGTCATCGCCGGCCAGTCCATGCCTACTTCGATCAGCGGTACATTCGGGATTGTGACGAGCGCTGGCTTCATCTAGCTCGTGAGCCCCTTCTGTCCACCCACGACCTTCCCGCCCTTCGTGTTCGGGTTCTGTGTGTACCCCGGCGACTCTGGGAAGTTCGGAATGATCTGAGGCGGATGGGAGGGGTCGGTCGGGAAGATCGTCTGGTTGACGCCTCCCGGACTTACGTTGGTGCCGCCTACCTTTGCCATCTGGCTCCCTTCCTGGCCTGCTGGCGCAGTACCATAGCTGGTTTACCGGCTAGACGCTATTTCCGCTTGAACAGGCGGCGCAGCGCTGCGGTGATGACATTGATCTCTTCGTCATCGGAATCAGGCGAGGACGCGGGGGAGGGAGCATCGCCTTCCCGCGCCCCGCCTGACCCGATTCCCGACGAGGCAGCTGTAGCTGTGGACGAGCTTTTGCCGCCCGTCGGATCTTGATTCGGCGGTGGATTGTTCTTGGCGTCGATCGAAGCCTGTTGGGCGTCGAGCGCCAACTGATCTTCTGGACGAGGGGCTCCCTTCTTCGGGAGGTTGTACCGCTTACGCAGCGTCTCCTCGAGCTCGAGGTCAACGATTAGAGCCTTTGACGTGATCAGCATGTTCAGATCAGCGACAGAGAGACTCTCGTCGGCATCCTTCTGGTAGGTGAGCAGTGGAACCGTGTCGATGTCGTCGTTGTAGTTCCAGTCCCAGTAGTCCTCGATGAAGTACGCCTGGAAGGTGTCACGGAACCACATCGCGATAGCTTCCTGCCCGAGGCTGAACAACTCGGTGAAGACGTTGCCCAGGCTGTACGATCCGAGGCTGGTGCCGCCCTGCGCGAGCATTGCGACCATCATCAGGACCCTGCGCGCCATCGACTCGTCGTGGTAGCGAATCGAGTCGACAGGGCCGTGAGAGCGCGCATTCGGCTGCACCATCGCCCACTTCGTCCCCGGCGGCAGGGCAGCCCCTTCGGATTCGCCGACATGGAAGTTCTGGGCTACTTCGGCCAGAGCCTCGATATCCTGCTGCGTAGCGTCGTCTGCAGCGATCGGCATCGGGATTCCGCCGGCACGCTCGTGGTTGATGGCGTCGATGCGCATCAGGCGGTCCTTGATCAGCCAGTTCTTGTAGACGTCCCTGAACAGGCTTCTCCCGACCCAGTTCGCGCCCTCACCCTCCCAGATGTAGACTGTCAGGTTGTCGACCGGGATCGGCTTCGCATTGCGGTCGAACTGCTTAACAGCGATTAGTCCGCCGTCCGCCGCGACGTTGATCTCCTGGAGTGTAAGCGGCATGCGCTCATCCAGCTTCTTGACCGTCCAGAGCAGGTCGTTGTCGATGAAACCGACGTCCTCGAAGTACATGTGGCCGTAGATCAACGCCAGAAGAGCCTTGCGCATATGATCCTCGAAGCTGAAGCGATCACGCAACCTGCCCCGAGGTAGAGGCTCCTCGCCGACGATATCCAGGTTGAGATTGTTCGCCAGGCGCAGAATGCGGGCAGGATCGCAGCCGTTCGGGTCGATCATCCACTTGTAGCGGCGAATCGGCATGGTGATGCCGAAGTACAGGCTCGCGATCTGTGAATCGGTTCTCATCCGGTCGTACAGCCGGATTGAGTTCGGCCAGATCAGCTCCGGGACGTACTCGTTGAGGTCGTAGAACTGATGCCAGCCTGGAACCCCGAATCCTGAGACGGTGCCGAAGCCCATCGGCGGACCAGAGGTTCCGAGCTGAACAGTCGGCGGAGCCCCTCCGATATCGGTGCGCTTGCGCGGTCGAACGAAGTTGACTCTGTTGTTCTCCCCGCTCAGGTCGGTGATGCCTTCTGCACTCATGAGGCCACATCCGATAGGTCGGAGTTGAGCTGGCCCATCGCGAAGCCCTGCGGGGACTTGTTCTTGGTCAGCCAGGACTGCGAGATCAGGGCGTACCCTTCGTCGCAGTAACGGTGGAAGAAGGACCAGGTCATCTTCGTCCTGATCCCCCAGGTGATGCACTCGAGGTAGGAGGGGTCGTAAGCTACGACCTCGACGCAGTGTCCGCCCCAGGTTCCGGGGTTGCCGTCGGGCGTGTTGACGATATCCCAGAGCTTCTGGGTCTGAGCCGACTTGGGCAGCGCCAGCCCGATGTAAGCGCACCCGAACAGGTAGATGGCGTTCCTGACGTCGTCCATGTCCGTCAGGTTGATCTCCGCGAAGGCGTGGAGCTTGTGGCGAAAGATGCCCTTGTTGTGGACGTAGTTCAGGACGTCGAGCAGGTAGCGCCCGTTGTCCTCTGTGCCGGTGGCCCAGTACAGAGCCTCGACCGCCCGGTTAGTCGGGGTGAACTTCTTACCGTGACCGATCGCCTCCCAGGTCTGCTCCGCGTGCCCGAGCGCGGCACATGAGCAGTCCCCGAGACGATCGTTCGCCATCATCCCCCAAGTGGTCCGTCCCAGAACCCGCTCGGTGGCTGTGGCGTAATCGACGCTGATCGGCGGCGGCTCGAGCTTGGTGGTGTAGCGAGCAAGTCTGAGTGTGCGTTCGTCATCTTTCTTCTCCAGTTTCCCGAGTTTGACGTGGCCACCAACGATGTCGACGTGAGTGGCCTCCATTACCAGTACCTGGTTTGACGCGATGTGACGAACAGCAGCGCCAGCCCAGTGAAGATCAGAGCCAGGGCGATGATGAAGTGTCCGAGCAACATGAAGATGACGCCCAGGACGACGAGAAGACTGCCTGCTCCCATGCTAGACCTCCTTCTTGACCTTGAGGACACCCGGCAGCACTGCTCCCAGCTTGTGGCGATTGACCTTCTGTGCCCAGAGCACCTTTATAGTCGCTGCGGCCGCTGCCCCGAGCGAGGCGTAGACCTGGTGCCAAAGGTCCAGGTTGAACCCCTGCGCCAGCCAGTCGAGTAGGCCGAGCGAGATCTCGACCTCGATGAACGTGGAAGCGACACGCTCGACGAAGTCCTTGACCTTGTCGACCTGGACGATTTGTGTCATCAGACTCCCTTCAGGAACTTTGTCGCCATCCGGCCTACTGTCGGGATCGTTCCGAGCAGGTTGCCTGGACAAGCGGTGTTGTAGAACTGCTGGTGTGGGTGAATCGGCAGGATGATCTTGCGATGCCAGCACCAGGAGACCCAGGCTATCGCTCGTGCACTCGCTTCGAGCTGAGCCTCAGTTGCATGCTCTCCGGGCAGGTGCTCATGCTCGATGCCGACGGCACGGTTGTGCTCGGGGCAGTGAGCGCTCTCGACCATGTGCCCGTGCTGGATCGCAGTGACGGTGTACCAGCGCCCCTGGAGGATGTGTCCGGCCCTCGTGATCAGCAGGTTGTGCCCCGAATCGTTCCAGCCCCTGCCACCCTGCGAGACAGGCCGCATGTGGAAGTCCTGGATGTCGAGTACGAAGCGAATCGCCTCCTCGAGCGACTCATCCTTGGGATTGCTGATCTCACGATGATGACTGTCCGTGTGATGGAAGATGATCTCCAGCTGGGGGACAACGAGCACCGGCGGTGACTTCGGCGGCTTCGCGTGCCACTGGGGACAGGTGATGATCTTGATCGGAAATGACACTGTGCTCCCTCCCTACATGTTCTTCAGGAGAAGGTCTCCTGTGATCGAACGACTCTCGCCGGGCCTGCGTCGGCGCTGGGCAGCGTGCGTCTCGGCGTCTCGCGTGGAGCCCCGCTTGACGAGACTCAGTACGGCGGCGTCGGCTCTGTCCGGTGATGGGAGTCCGCGCTTGCGCATATCCTCCTTCCCCTCGATGACAATCTGACCTATGTCATTCTCCCACCACTTAATCGACATCAGCTGGTTGTGCAGCAGCTCGTCCTCTGGATCGAGATCAATGATGCACTCGTCCAGCAGCGCTCTGAATGTCCAGTAGATCTCGGCGCGGCGATTACGGTACCTCTTGGGATTGCGAGCCTTTTCGGAACCGTAGATGGCCCTTACGTTGTACCCCTTCCGACGCAGGTTGTCAAATGGACCGCTGCCCACGCCGATGGCGTCGATGTTGACCGGGATGAGCTGGGCGTTCACTCCATGTCTCGCGAGCTCATCCTCAATCTTGTCAGTAGACTCTGCGGTGTCCATCTTGGCCCACCACTTATGTAGTCTGATCTGGAAGCCCCGGTTCCGGTACATCATGCTCTTGTCCTCACCGTACCGGGCAATATCGACTCCGTACTGGCCCATCTCGAGGCCAGACTGAACTGTCATCTTCCCCTTGTCGATCATTCTAGGGGAGATCAGCGTATCGTCGGTGACCTCAGGGAACTCAGCCTCGATCTTGCCCTGCCAGTTGGGAGAGCCAACTCCCCAGTCGAGCGCGCGCGCGTGCACCCAGTTAGGGCTCAGCAGCTCGGCGGCCAGATCCTCGGGGATCTCCTCCTCGGGAATAGGTCTTACTCTCTCGAAGCTACGGCAGATCTCTGCGGTCATAGTCGGGACGCACCAGGCCGGGATCTCGATGACGTTCCATCCGCTGTTCGGCTTACAGACCTCGGCGAAGTACGACTCCGGGTTCTCCGGGTTCCCGATAGCGAGTACTCTGCTGTCGTCATTCGTCGTGATCGCTAGGATGGAGTCCCACAGAGTGCGCTCCACGCCGTTGGCCTCGTCAATCACTCCGAGCACGTACCTTGCATGGATGCCCTGCAGGGAGTCCTCGTCGTAGTCGGCTGGCTTGCGGCCCATGGCGATTAGTTCTTCAGTCGGGTCGCCGATCTTGTACTTAGCGCCTCGCGCTGCCATGTGCCACTGACAATCCCCGGTGATACGTCCGGGCAGCTTCCCCTTCGCGTGCACCCGCTTCAGGTAGCGCCAGAGGATGGCTTCAATCTGAGGCCAGCTGGGCGCGGTCGATAGGGCAAATGCGGAACCTAGTGCGTGCACCCTTGGGTCCAGCCACCAGCCCATGATACGACTGGTTATGAAGCTCTTGCCGGCGGAGTGACAGCTCTTGACAGCCGTCTGCTTGTGATCCCGGACCGAGTGCATGATCTCGATCTGCTTCGACCACAGGAAGTCGTCCAGAATGTCCTTCGCCCAGAGCTCCGGCCGGTCACGCCACTTGCTTGATCTGGGGTACATGCGGTCGACTGCATGCTGCCCAGCTCCGCGTGGGAAGAAGACAGGCTTCGCCGGTTGCTGCGGGCGGGTCTTCTGGTTCATGCCTTCTTGTACCCCTGCAGCAGATCCTTCAGCGGAACCCCGTCGACCCAAACGTCGGCGACGTAGCGGATGAAAGACGTAACGTCTTGGTTACGTCTCGTTTTGAACGTCTGGATCAGGACCTCCCTGGCATTCTTGAGCAGCGTCTCTGCGATGTCTCGGGCGGCGGGTCCCTCGGGCTGAGAGAGCTCCCAGGTGTCCAAGCCTTGTAGCCGGATCCACGCTTCCCTGGCGTCGCCCATGCCCTGGTCGATGAGCAGCCGATAGGTGTCACCGTCGTGGACTTCTTTCACTTCCAGGACCCTTCTCGCGTAGTTGATGACCGGCGGCGTCATCGCGGGTTGCTCGGTGTGATCGGGCCGACGGGGGACTGATCGTCCGGGTTGTGGGTCACGCGGTCTCGGTAAGAGCGCGTACCGGCGGGGAAGACAGCTACCGGGGAATCGCGCCAGTTCAGTCGCTGACCCTCTGGGCCGAAGTCGGTCGCTCCGCAAGCAAGGCAGAAGCGTGCCTCGGGGTGCGGATCGCCCGTGCCCTGGTTCAACTGTTTCTGAATCGGCGTCCACTCGTGCTCGCCGTTCGTCTGGTCTACCGGGCAGGGCTCTGTGGGCTGCCCCTCCTGGAACTGTACGGTCATTGGCCGAACCCCCTGAAGATGCGTGCGAGGATAGGGTTGAGGATTCTCTGTAAAGTTCTACGCCACCAACTCACGACTCCTCCTCTACCGGAGTTTCAGCTGCCCATGCCCCGCCAGCGGCGATCCATAACGCCAGCCAGCTGAGCAGGTTGACCCACCAGACGTGGTTGCGAAACAGGTAGGTGGCAGCGGCTCCTGGCCCGAATGCAGTGATCATGACCCAGAACCAGACCTTTCGTCTTACTTTGGCGGAGATTCCGCCGTCTGGAAGGTTCTTTATTGTGTTTACGAGGCTAGTTCGCGCCATTCCGCCTCGATTGCTTCCTCATTGGGCATTCCGAGCGTATCGAGAGCGAGTAGATGCTTTGGAACGATTTGTGCGGCCTGATCTCGTATCTGATTCCGGAGATGCTGGTAGTGATGGTTCTTGTCGAACAGCGGGTTGTTGTAGATGAGATCGTTCATGATCCCCATGATCAGCGTGTACAGCATCTCGCCGTACATCTCAGCAACCCGTACTGCCCGATCGGCGATGCCTACATCGAGCGCCATCTTGCTGAACTTGGCCAGACGTTCCTGTGCTGCGTTGTACTCCTTGCCGGCCACGTCGAGCTGGCGTCCTAGTAGCTCGTTCGACTTGTCAATGAGAGCCTCGGCTGCATTCTTACCCTGTTCTCGGGCCTTGGCTTGCATATCCTGGATCTCTTGGCTCCAGAACAGCACGTCTCCAGCGGCCAGGCGAATCAGCCACATCAGGGCGTTGATCGGATCGATCTCGAACTCACGGCCCAGCGTTCTCTGGAGCTCGGTGGACCATGACTTCTTGAGATGACTGGGGACTGACCCGCCGTGGAGCTTGCAGGCACCCATTCCTGGATGAGGAGTTCCCCAGCCAGCGGCAAGATTACATTTTCCGCCTGACTTTTTCTTCGCGCCGCAGGTGGTGCCTCCACCCATCTTGAACTCACGAGCTTGTTTGCGGACGGTCTTACCTCCGGGGAGTGTGACGGTAGATCTTACTCTGCGGGTTGGATGTGGAATCTCACTATCTCCTGGATTTTGCTGGAGGATGGACGGGTGTCGCACCGGGGAGTCCCTTGTCTTCCCGATTTTCGGGCCTACCCCTATCGATTGGAATCTATACTGGTTGGAATCGATATTTCCCCTTTGGCGCGTAGCGTAGCGGACAGATCCCTGGGTGCGGTACTACAACGGGGTTTCCACTCGCGTTTCCCCTGCTAATAGGCCCTTTTTACCCAACCCTACTTAGAACCTATACGGGTACTACTTTCGGCCGTATTCTATCTAGGCTACGCGCTACCCCGGTTTTATCGACCGCGAACCGTACGGTTTCGAATCGATACTAGTACCCCTTTCAAGCCGCTACGTTTACTACGGAGAATACGCGCCAGGGGTAGTAGAGTCCCTGGTGCGGGGCGAGGGAAGCCCCGAACTTAGACCGAAGGGAGTCCGTACTACTTACGATCGATACATCCGCAGTACCACTCACAACCTATATTCAGGCGATCTACTGACCCCTGCGAGGAGGCCCGGTAACAGGCCGGGACCCCACCTCGAAAGGAGCAGTAAGATGATCCTCACCGACGCACAGGTCAAGGTTGCGGCGGACCACGTCTCATCCACGGGTAGCTCGCGCTACACAAAGGATCAGTACCTGGCCGTCATCACCAGGGTCGTGAAGTCCGGCAAGGGCGAAGGTCGCCTCGAGTCCGAGTTCCCCGGCGTGAAGCCTGCGAACGTCCACTACCAGCTGAAGCAGCTGCGGGGCGACACAAAGGTCCAGGTCGGCTGGGACAAGAAGAAGGACGGTCTCGGGGTCTTCGTTCTTCCGGCCTAAGTCGGAGGGAGCGGGAGTCCAACAACTCCCCCTCCTCGGAGTGGTCGGTAGTCGCCCACCCAGTCTAAGGAGTAGGACATGAAGCGCAAGCTGGCAGCAGCAGCAGCCGTCATCGCCATCCTCGGCGCAGGCGGACTGAAGATGAAGTCAGATCACGATCATCTCGCCGATCTAAGCAAGAGCGAGAAGATCGAGATGTACTGCATGGACACGGACCACAACCACGGGTCGATGTTCAACTGCATCATGAAGCTCGAGGAAGGTCGCATGATCATGGCGACCGGCCACGGCTGGGAGAACTAGATCTCGGGGAGGGGAAGGCCGGACGGTCTCCCCTGACCAAGACCTAACCCAGAAAGGAGAAAACATGCTCACAGACGAACAGGTCCGCGAGGCTATCAGCCAGATGAAGTCACACTGCCGTCTCCTCGTGGAGGGATACAAAGCTGGGACGAGGGAGTACGAGATGCTCTCAGCCCGCGGAGTGCTCTACACGCTAGGCTTCGATGAAGCAGCAGCAGATCAAGTCCTCGAAGCCATCGCAAAGGCAGGATTCGATTACTGCCTCGACTCAAAGATCGCATGCTCCAGCGGAGTGGGAGGAAGCAGCGAGAAGACCAGGCCGAGCCAAGATGTCTGCATCTGGGGTGTCGATCAACTCGAATCGCGCCTCGCCTTCATCCGGTAATGGAGCTCAACGACGACGAGCTCGCCAGGGCCAAGAAGATCGCCAGAGCTAACCCTGTAAGGCGAGGCACACACAAGCGCAGGGCGAAAGCTCTCGGCATGCACATGTCCACCTTCTGGCAGCAGAGTGATGCTGATCGGAAGATCCTGTACGAACTCAGCAAGAAGGGAAGGAGGCAGCAGTAGATGGTCGCATAAGCAAGATCTGATACAGCTCAGGTCTCTCGACGCCCTAACCACGGGACGAGAGGCCTAAGCTCTACCAGAGAGGAGGAGCAATGAAGGAGCAAGAGCCAATCAAGTGGCCATTCGTAAGGAGACGAGGCATCATTCTCTGCTTCAACTGCGGATCGGCTAGAGGCAACACCTACTGGGGATGTCCGGCATGCGCACCTAGCAAGCCCGATCTCATCCCCGGCTACAAGGATGGCCGTTTCTCCGATGAGATTCTAGCCAGAGATGACGAGTACAAGGAGTTCATCCGTCATCAGTGGCCCATCCGCCACAACCCGATGGCCAAGGAAGCGATCCGCTGGGCCATCAAGCGCATCCACCTCAACACCGGACAGACCGATTGATGGTTGAAGCCCTCGCTAGCTCGGGGGCTTGAGTCATCGAAAGGAGGGAACATGTCAGCATCAAGCAGGATCAATGAGATCACGAAGGATCTCAAGGAACAGAACGAGAAGTACATCGACGAACTCAGGTCGGATAAGCCTGCAATGCTCCGTCAGCTCGAAGACGAGTTCATCAGCGTCTATCAGAGCTTGGCTCGCATCAAAGCAGTGGCTGAGTACATCGAGCGAGTCAACGACGACAGCGGCGATCGTGATCCAGCCGCTAATGCAGCTCAGGCCGTCTACATCGCGGTCTACCAAGCACAGTCGTACACGCATCGCGCTCAGTCCTTCTGGGAAGATCTTCTTCCCTGAATTCAAGAGCACTAAGGGCACTCGCCCGAGCGCATACGCACGGACGCATGACCACCCCACTAGCGTAAAGACACTCCCTCGAGCGCACGTATGCGAGCAGGGGAGAAGCTCCGCGTACTAGTGATTTGGCTAGCCATGCACACATGCGCTCACGGGCGAGTGCCATAAGACTTCCTGGGATAACCCAGATCAAGGCCGAACTAATCTCAACAGACTACCTCTCGCGCATGCGTGCGCTGCCAGGCGCATATAGGCGCGATCGGAAGTCCGGGATAAGTTCGAATACGCGGGTGTCCGAAACCTAGTAGGCTTCCGTGTAGCGGCAAGTTCGCCGCGACCTACCACACAAAGACCTCAGGCATGGGAGGTCAGAAGGGAGCAACATGCCACGCACGCGCACTCGCCCCAAGACGGGCGCTGCCAAGAAGACCACAGCAGGACGTGGCTCTTCGAAGACCGCAGCGCCCGCCGCACCCCCGGCAGAGACCGGAGAGGACAAGGCGGCAGCATCCGAGGCCAAGCGCCAGGAGCGCGAGAACCTCGAAGCCGAGCAGACTCAGGAAGTCCTGAATCGGTTCGGCGAGCACCCGGCAGTCGGCGGAGGGCAGGGGGACGAGAGTCTCTCGACCGTCGCCAACAGCCTCAACATCACGTCCGGCAAGGCCGCGTTTCTGCTGATGAAGCACGCGGTCAAGGAGGGCAAGGTCCCGAGCATCAGCGGGAAGGACGACGAGACGCTGCTCAAGGCGATCAACACCGCACGTCTCGCGGCCGACCGCTTCAGCTCCTGGGGCTGGCTCGCTGCCCGCGCCGGGAAGTCCGAGGGCTTCATCAAGAACGGTCTCGAGGAGCTGGGGCTGTACACGCCTCGCGCCGAGAACATCGCCAGCAAGCGCAGCGAAGCGACCAAGGCCGAGAAGGCAGCGGCGGCACCTGCGGCGGCGACCACGAACGGCGAGACCAAGAAGTCTCCTCGCCGACGGCGCTCGGGAAACGCGTAACCCTCGAGGACCTACACCCCGACAGACTCCATAAGCTCATCAAGCCGGGCAGGAGACTCCTGATCTACTACCCGCACATGAACGGTGAGCCGATTGAAGTCATCGTCGTGGGGACGCCAGTCGTCATCCCTGCCGGTCCTAGGACCAAGAAGGTCAAGGATCGGTGGGGGCGACGCACTGTCGAGGTCGTTACGGGTTACGTGTCGCAGCCCTACATCCGCGTGTACACGGATCCCGGCGGCACCAGGATGCTCGAGGTTCACGAGTTCACGGTGAAGTAAAGCTAGGCGCGGCCCCATTAGTGGAGCCGCTCCTGGCCTAGCCAGCTAGCCCGTGCAGGCGACAGAGCCGGTACATGGGTGAGCTGGCTAGGCTGGAGCGCATCCAGCACCCTACAAGCCCGCACAGCGCGGGGAACATAGAGGGAGGAAGTAAGGTATGAGCAAAGGCTCGTACGACATCCCCAAGGCGTCAGAAGAAGGACGCCTGGTCCTGCGGAACTCGCACGGACCGTTGAGTGGAGGCACGCGTGTCACTCTTGCTGCCCCACGCAACCCGTCCAAGCACGTCTTCACCGTTCAGGCGGAGATTGGTGTGATGGACTGGAAGAAAGAGGTCAAGCGCGTCATCACACTCGTTGACGTGCACAAGGACGATCTCGTGATTCGTAGGAGGGCGTCGTAATGCTGACAGCCGAAGATACCAATGCCATCGAGGACTGGATCTCAAGGCTCGAGGCAGCTGCCCGTCAGATCAGTGA
>Ga0137409_10000465_pt1 | contig 44264 bp, 42 predicted proteins | sample CZODoug1_16funga_FD_122059 | JGI IMG/M metagenome (GOLD analysis project Ga0137409, IMG submission 122059) | Vadose zone soil fungal communities from Angelo Coast Range Reserve, California, USA - CZODoug1_16fungal (Hybrid Assembly) | ecosystem: Environmental > Terrestrial > Soil > Vadose zone...
AGCGAGGGTCGTGGCACGTGCACGACGAAGCATGCTCTTCTCGCTGAGCTCGGCAGCGAGCAACAGATCGACGTGCAACTCACTTTGGGTATCTTCGAAATGGAGGAGCGGAACACCCCCGGCGTAGGACAAGTGTTGGGGAGATATGGGCTGACGTACATTCCAGAGGCCCACTGCTACCTCCGTTACCGGGGAACGCGCATCGATGTCACCGGAGTGCCGGCGGGAGCGGAGCCTATCGAGCGATTTCTTTACCAGGAGTCGATCGCCGTCGAGCAGATCGGCGCCTACAAGAATGATGTTCATCGGCGGTTCTTGCAGAACTGGATTACCGGCACTGAGACAGTCCGAGGTCTCAGCCTCGATGAGATCTGGCGCATCCGAGAGGAATGTCTTGCCGCCTTGGGCGCTGGAACGTATGGCAACCCTGGTCCGCGCTAGTCTAGTGAGACAGCCGAACCACACAGTGCAGCGGACCGGCTGCGCCGGCCGCTGACTGTGATAGTTACGGTACCAGGGAACGCAGCGAACATGGTGACGCGCGTGGTTGACGATGAGTCGATTCGGAGCTTCCTGCTTTCCGAAGTCTTGCGGTTCGTCGAGGTCGCTCGCAGGTGCCCCGGTGTGAGACGAATTGCTCTCGTCGGGTCATTGGTCAGAGACAAGCACGATCCGAAAGATGCCGACATGCTGGTCACGGTAGATGACGATGCCGACCTCGCCTCTCTCGCGACTGCCGGTCGGGGATTCAAGGGCAGAGCGCAGAGTCGCAACAAGGGCGCCGACGTCTTCCTCGCCGATCCTTCCGGCACGTACATCGGCCGTATCTGCCATTGGCGTGAGTGTCGACCCGGAGTCCGGCTGGCCTGCGACGCTCGTCACTGTGGGCGCCGGCCCTTTTTGCACGACGACCTGGCCGTGGTGACGCTCGACCGTGGTTTGGTCGAGGCCCCGCCGTTGGAACTTTGGCCGACGGTTGTGCCTCGTGCTCGACTTCCCGGGGACGTCAAGACCCAGCTTGTTCAGTCCCTGGCGGAAAGCTCCGCACACAATGATGCGCATGGTGCCTGACCAGCGCGTCAACCGAACCCGTGCAAATCGGGCTTACGCGCGTTTTGCCGCTGGCTCACGATTCCGCCGTCGCTGTTGCTGCGGGCAGAGGCGAGGTGGTGGACGCGGAGGATCGAGACGGCGGCCGCGCGACCCCAAGCGATGCGCCAAGCGCTCCGGAGCTGCGCTTGTCACGGCGCTTGGAACGGTCACGCGGCCGAAGAACTCGGCGGTGGCGCTACGCGCCCTCCCGATTTGACTTCTCTGGCGCCCCTCCGGTTTTGGGTGAGAGGGGCGGCCAGAGAAGCTGTTCATCTCTGGTCTGGCTGGGCGGTGGAACTGGTCGCTGGCGGCGGCTCCGCTGTCGCCGGTCTCGGGGCGGTGTCCAGACAACACGCGTAAGGCGCAAAGGGTGCCCGAGGAGACGACGTGCCCGGGGGGAATCTGGGGCGTACAAGGCCTGTGGAGCTCGCCAGGCTGGTCAGGCGAACTTCTTTCCGCGGTGTCCGCTGGTCCAGCTCGAGGTCCAACTCGAGCTGGGGTTCGTACAGCGCGGGTTGGCCGAGTGACTTTGAGGGAACGCGGCTCGGCGCGGGTAACGATTCTGACAAAGTTTCTGACAAAACGTCGGTAGACGACCCTCTCTCGGGCCTTGCTGGCCACAACGCCCGCTCGCTAACTTCGCGTTAGATATACCGTGGGATACCAGCCGATCAGCGGCGAAAGACTTCCCAAACTGGACGTCGCCCGTTCGATTCAGAATCCTGTCGGCCCCTGAGGAGCGTCGTTCCATCACGATTGCCAATGGACCTATGCGCTACGAAGAAGCGCGGTGGCAGATAGGTGGCAGATCGTGCCGCTTCCTGCCACCATCTGCACACCCGCGACCCGCATCATTGCAGGATTGTTTGATACCTTCGACAACCGCAGCAAGTTCAACGTCGCCCTCGGCATCGAGAGCCAGGGCTTCTGCGTCCTGCCGCGCTGACGCGCACTCAACTGACGCGCCCCCGTCAACGTTGTGCGGGCCGCAGAACAGGACTTGCCGGCGACGCTCCGGGTAGAACTTCGGCGTGCGACAGGTACGTCGCTATCGAGGCGACGACGAGGCGGGCCTCAACCGTCGCGAGTTCTATTCCGACCACTGACACGCGGACCCAGGCGTCGATCACAATGCCCTTATCGAGTACGCGGTCGAGAACGTCAATGAGACTGCTGTGGCCGGGGGCCCGTTCAATCACCATCCCCGACCCCTGTCGGCGTTGTGGGCACTGTGCGGAGGCGCGTCTGGGCGACGACACACTCCATGCACAAGGCCACGCGCCGTGCGGGTCAGCAGGTCGAGGACGGAGGCCATGACGCGAACCTGGTCGCCGGCGTTCGTGCAACGGTATTGGATTTTAGTCCAATAGGCGCCTCCCATGGAAACCGCGCCCCTTCTCTCCGTTGACGCCACCACCCCAGACGGAGTCCGGAGGCTCACCGTCCAGTCGAGCGACGGGGTCATCGGCCACATCTTCCGGGTCGATGGTGAGTACGCTTATTTCACGGGCCACTTCAATGGCCTCGCCGCGACGTTCAGCGACCCGAGTCTAGAGCGCCTCAAGGAGCGGATCGTCGCCAGCCCGACGATGACTCCATAGGTCATGGCCAGCGCGACCAGTTGATACTCGCGAGGGCACCAACCGTGCCGCGTCTTTCAGGACGATCGCTTGAACCGGGCGAGGATGTGTCCGAGGGGGAGCGGCTGCGCGCCGCCGGTGCCTTCGTGATCGAGAAACCGTTCGAGGATGGACGCTCTAGATGTGAACGCTCGTTGCACAGTCGCCGGGCCGGAAAGGAAGTTTTCCGGTCTTGCTCTTGACACCCCTGGGCACTCCCCTCAGGCGAGGATGACAGAGACCATCGTGACCTCGCTCGGGACATGCTCACGGTGCTCGACGCTCGCGTGACCGTCGCGACGAACGGCGAGGAAGGGGTCAAGCGACTCATCAAGGACGGCTGCCCCGATCTCATCCTGTGCGACCTGCGCATGCCGGTGATGGACGGCTTCGAGTTCGCGCGCGAACTCCGCACCCATTCCCCGTGCCGTCACGTCCGACTGATCGCGCTGACGGCGATCCGCGACCCCGTGGCGTACACACGGACATGGGGCGCCGGATACGACGCCCATCTCGAGAAGCCGCTGACGCCGGAAAAGCTCGAGGACCTCGCCGCGCGGCTGCTGTCCGGGCACGGGATCGTGGGCGGGCCGACGTACCGCGTCGGCCACGCCGTGCCGCTCGCCACTGAGCGCGAAGACGGGAAGCGTCGCTGAGCCGGGAATGCCGGATGCGCTGAGCTCTCGCAAGAACCACCAGCCGTCCTCGCGAGGCATGCGAAGGTCGACGAGGACGGCGTCGATCGTGTGCGTCGAGAAGAATTGAGCGCAGCCTTGGCGCCGCCGGCGCCGAGCATGGTCGCCAGTGTAGCGCCTGTGGCGCGCTCACGGATCGCGCCATGCACCGTGCCCCACCAGAGCCGCAATCAGGCAGCCGTGCGGAGCCAGAGTCGCACCGAGCGGACCGCCGCCCGGATCGTGTCCTCCGAGCCGGAGATGGAAAATCTGGACCCCTCGAGGAGAGCCGTCGTCTCGAGGCGACATCCATGCTCTTTGCACCATTCTTCGATCGTCTGCTTGAGGCCGTACACGTATGGACCGAGATAAATGAAGTCGTAGTGGTTCATGCTGCTGCTCCGTGAGAAAGAGTGGGGAAAGTATTTCTTAGTCGATGTGACAATCGCCAGAACATTGCTGAGCAATCGAAATGCCGCACCGCAGCCCCATCATTCTCGCTGTTGTTCGTCCGTAGCGCGACATTGATAACGTCAACTGTCACGTAGATGTCGGTCTCCTGAGCGGGCATGCGAGGCCCCGCGGGAAGCCCTCGTCGCCACGCTGATGCCCGGGCGGCTGCGCGACCCGGTGCTCAGGCGGATTCACCCGCGCGACGTGGCGTCTGAGCTATTGTCCCGGGTACCTGCACAAAGCACCGCTGGCGGACCAGCTGCCGCCGACGTTCGCACACCGCTCCTGGTCAGAGGGCAGTACGCCCGGCTGCATCAGCCTCGCGCAGCCGGCGAGGGGCGAGAGCAGTGAGAGCACGCACAGCAGGGTCAGTACCGTCGCGGCGAACCTCACGGTCGTCCTCCTGAGGCTGACGCGTCAGTTCGTCGTCGGCGGAACGGGGACCCAGGGCTCCTGGCAGTTCGATATCTGCGGATAGTAGGCCTTCGCGCTCGGGCAGTAGTACCAGTAGCCTTCCGGATGAGTCACCGGCGACCGTTGGATGTAGACCGGCGGTTCTTCTACGACGACCGATTGAGGGACGTAGTATGCAGGCGGAGGATAGTACCAATACGGGTACGGCGGTCCCCACCACCATGGTCCGACGCCCACGATGACACGGCCACCGTGGAAGTGATGTCGACCATGCTGACCGCCGCGATGGCCGCCCCGTCCTTCACCGGGAGGCACCCGCAGCAGAAGCAGGAGGGTTGCGAGGACGACGATGGCCCCGATCCGTCTGATCAACGTCATCCGGTCAACCTTTGTGCCGACGCTACGCCCGACGCAACGCCTCGTCAACGTCCAGGAGCCTGTCGGAGTCATCGAAGCCGGGCCGGGTGCGTTTTAGAGGAGCGACCCCGCTGTGCCGGGACGCTCCGAACGTTGGGGGGTTTGGGGGGTCATTGCGGGGCCCCCATTTCGCCAGCGCGCTACTGTCCGGGCGCGGCGCGCGCGTACGTGACCGTGTGGTGGCTCAGCAGCGTGCCGTCCTCGCGCACGCAGTCCGCGACGCCGTAGATCAGCTGCCGGCCGACCTTCAGGAGTCGGCCTGTACAGGTGAACGGCTCGCGGAGCGCCGGCCGCAGGAAGGCCGTCGTGAGGTCTACGGTGACCCACGCTTCCTCGGTTCCGCGCACGCTCGCGATCGCCAGCCACGTCGCCGCGTCTGCCGCCGCCATGAACACCGGCCCGCTGACGACGTTCCCCGGCCGCAGGAACTCCTCGTGGAACGGCACCTCGAGCGTGCAGGTCCCTTCGCCGACGGCGCCGACGCGGAACCGGAAGTACGCGTTGAACGCCGCGGTGGCCAGCCACCGCTCGATCGCGGCGCGCCCGGTCGTGGCGCTGTCGTTCTTCACGTCGCGACTCTACCAGACGATGAGAGCGACCGACAGGGCCAGCAGCGTTCCCATGACGATGTTGAAGATTCTGCGCCTGCGTTCGTCGTGCAGGGCGTGCTGCAGGGTCGCGCCGAACGCCAGCCACACGAAGCCGCTGGGCAGCGCGGCCAGGACGAACAGCCCGCCGAGCGAGGCCGACTGTGACATCGCGCTCCCGGCCTCGAGATGCAGAAATGTTCCGGCGGCGCTCGTGCTCACGAGCCACGACTTCGGGTTGATCCACTGAAAGACCGCGGCACCGACGTAGCCGACGGGCTCCCGTTCGGCGGCCGATTCGCGACGGCCGGCGGCCGCGATCGTCCACGACAACCAGAGGAGAAACGCGGCGCCGCCCCAGTGGAGTACCGACAATAGGATTGGCGTCCTCAGCACGAGGCTGCCCAGTCCGAACGGTACGAGGAACATCATCAGCCCCATGCCCGTGGCGACGCCGAAGAGACACGGGAGCCCCTTCAGGACGCCCGCGTTCGCGCCGGCCGCCGTCAGCATGATGTTGCTCGGACCCGGCGTGACGGCGGCCACGACCGCGAAGAGAAGAAACGCCACGACCTGCTCTCTCGTCGTACGCTGCCTCCAGGACGGCTCCTGATGCGATCCAAGGTAACGAGATCGGGCGGCGAGGGTCTTGAACGATCGTGCGCGCGCACGGTCACGAGCTGGATCGCGAGCAGGGCACCGGCGGACGGCGTCGAGCTGTTCCGCGCGTGGTTCGCCGGCGAGGCCTACCAGAAGCACCGCCACGACACGTACGCGATCGGCCTGACCGACCGCGGAGTCCAGGTCTTCGATTACCGAGGATCGGTCAGGGCCAGCACACCCGGCGAGGTCGTCGTGCTCTATCCGGACGAGCCCCACGACGGGCGGGCCGGCACCGACGAGGGATTCGGGTACCGGATCGTCTACGTCGAGCCGTCCCGCCTGACCGAGGCGCTGCGGGTGCTGCGCGGACGGCCCTCTCCGCTGCCGTTCCTCCGCGATCCGGTGTCGAGGAACGCGCGGCTGGCACGCGCGATCGGGGAAGCCTTCCGGGCGCCGCCGGACTCCCTGGCGATCGACAGCCTCGTTGTCGGCCTGGCCGAAGGATTGATGGCCGGGGAGCGGCGCGGGGCCGGGCGACCGGTCCTCTCGCGCCACGTCGATGTCCGGGTCCTCGAGCGTGCGCGGCAGTTTCTCGACACGGAGCGCACGCGCGTCGTGCGGTCGACGGAGCTCGAGGCGATCACCGGCCTGACGCGATACGACCTCGCCCGCCAGTTCAGGATCATGTTTGGCACGAGCCCCTACCGGTATCTGCTGATGCGCCGCCTCGAGTTCGCCCGCAAGCGGATTCACCAGGAGCGGCCACTCGTGGAGATCGCGTGCGACGCGGGGTTCGCGGACCAGGCGCACTTCACCCGTGCGTTCAAGGCCGCGTTCGGACTGACGCCCGCCCGGTACCGCGCGCTGCGCGCTGCTCGGACGGCGCCCTCGTTGGCACCGCCCGGCCTGAATTGACTTGCTGAGCCGACCCGCCTACAGTGCCGCGCATCATGGATCAAGCGCTGCGTGCGAGGCGCTGGTGCGCCTGACGCCCGGACCTGAACCGTGCGCGTGGTGAGCATCGCGCTCGACGCCGCGCTGGCTCTCGTCGGCCTCGGGGTCTTCGTCTATGGTGATCTGGCGACCAACCGCACAGCGCGCATCGTCGGCGTGACGGTCGTGACCGTCGCGGTGGTCGTCGCGGCGATCCTTGCTTCAAACCGTGACGAGGAGACGTGATGACCAGCAACCGCCCGTGGGCGAACCGTCCCGATTTCTCGGCGCTCGCCGTGCTGGTCGTGGAGGATGACGCCGACAGTCGCGACCTCATGCGAGAGGTGCTGCAGTCCTGCGGGGCGACCGTCCTCGACGCCGAAGACGTCGGCACCGCCCAGCGGTACGTCAGCACAGCGAAGCTCGACTTGATCGTCACCGACCTCGCCCTGCCCGGCGTGGACGGCGCCTCGTTCCTGAGGTGGCTCCGCGAGCAGCCGAGCGACCGGGGCGGCAATCTGCCCGCGGTCGCGGTCACCGCATACCACGAACGCTATCCGCCGGCAGCGATCAGCGGCTGGGCGGCGTATTTTCAGAAGCCGCTCGACGTCGAGCAATTCGTGAGGACGATCGCCGCCATCCTCGGGCGCCCGGGCACGCAGGGGTCGATCGGCGGGTAAGAGTGGGAAAAAGACAGGCCCTCATCATGCCGCGCCGCGCCTTGAGCGGCGCGGCCGATCACGAGTACGTTACGACCCTCGAGCGCGGCGTTGCGCATGCTACAGGAGGGACCGGTAATGATCGCTCGTCGTTCGAGGTCGATATTCACGCCTAGCGACGTTCGGGAAGTGCGCCGGCGGTTCCACGAGATCGTCAGGAAAGCCGCCCAGCAAGCCGCGGCCACGTCGAAGCAGGCCGCACGGCCGCTGAAGCCTTCGGTCTTCTCGATTCCCCGATAGCGCAAGACCGCCTGACTCGCCTGCACTCAGTCAATGCTCGCTGGCATGACGGTTGCGGATCGGCCCCACTGAGGAGGCGCGCATGAACAAGGATGAGCTGAAGGGGAAGGTCGAAAAGGCGAAGGGCTACGTCAAGGAACAGGTGGGCAAGGCCACGGACGATCCCGATCTCGAGGCCGAAGGGACCGGACAGCGTGTCGCCGGCGCCGTCCAGGAGAACGTCGGCAAGGCGCGCCGTAAGGTGGGCGAAGCAGTGAAGAAGGTCGGGGACGCGATCAAGGACTAACGGGATGGCCGGTGCGCTAGGCGGCGGCCCTGATCACGATGCGCCGGCGGGCGCAGCGCGAGCAGACATCCAGACGCGCGGCGAACGCCGCCTCGCCCGCCAGCAGACGCTGCGTCGCCATGCTCACCTGGCCGGGCGACGTCTCGATGGCCTCCGCGAGACAGTCGACGCAAACGACGTCCGGATGCTCTCTCAGAAACTGGCCGATGAGCTGGTATGGCGTATCCATACTGCGGTGGCCCCCGTCGAGGTGAGAAAAACGATGCCGTCCGATGTCACAATCACCACGGGAGGTAGGAGCAAGCGCAGTGCCGCGCCCGCGTGGCGCCACATGGCGCGACGCGGCCCGGACGCGCGTCGATCGTCCGACGGTGCGTCACGTCCGACGTCAACCGGCCAACGTTGTGGTGGTACTGTGGTGCGGTGACCTCGGCGCGATTTGACGAGCGGCAGGTCCTGCCGCTCGCCATGTTCTTCGGCTCGTTCTCGTGGTCGTTCGTCTACATCAGCCTGCCGTTCCACATCCAGCGCATCTCGACGTCGGACGCCGCGGGCACTCTCACCTGGACGGGGTGGATCATGGGCATCACGCCGCTCGCCACCGTGCTCACGGCGCCGCTGTGGGGTCGCTGGGCCGAGCGCGGCAATCCCAAGACGCTCTACGCGATGGTCCAGGTGACCCAGGGCCTCGCCTTCCTCGGCACGGCCGCCGCGCGCACCCTGATCGAGCTGTTTCTCTGCCGCATCGTGCTCGGCGTCACCGGCGCCGCCTCCACCTTCGCGTTCGTCAGCGCCGGCCGCTCCGATGATCCGCGCGACGTGCGCCGCCAGGTGGCGGCAATCCAGTCGGGCATGACGATCGGGCAGGTGATCGGCCCGCTCGTCGGCGCCATCGCCGCCGCGCGGCTCGGCTTCCGCGCGTCGTTCGTGCTCGGCGCCGCGATCCTCTTCGGCTGCGGCGCGCTCGTGCGCTGGGGCGTGCCCGATCGGAACGACGGCGCCGCGTCCGGCGCGAGCGTGGCCACGCCGAACTGGCGCGACGTCTTCGCCGTGGCCGGCATCGTGCTCGGCGGCTCGACCCAGATCTTCTTCCTCACCTCGATCCTGCCGCAGGTGCTCCCCGACCTCGGCGTCGCCGGTGATCGCACGCTGGAAGTCGGCGGCCTCGTCATCTTCGCCTCTGCCGTCGCCGCCGCGCTCGGCTCCGTCCTGGCCTCGCGGCTCGCCGACCTGCTGCCCGAGCGCCGGCTGATCTCCGGGCTGCTCGTGCTCTCGTCGATCTTCGTCGTCGCGCTGGCGCCGGTGCGGAACGTGTGGGCCTACGGCGCGCTGCGCTTCCTGCAGGTGCTCTGCATCGCGCCGGTGTTCCCGCTCGCCGTCGCGCGGATCGCGCAGTCGGGTGGCGTGGCCATCGGCGTGGTCAACTCCGCGCGCATCGGGGCGGCCTTCGTGGGTCCGGTGCTCGCCACCACGCTCCTGGCCTGGTCGGCGCCGGGCGCGCTCTACGCGTCGCTGGCGCTCATCGGGCTGGCGTGCGTGCCCCTCGCGCGTGACGCGAGCCCGCGGCGCGCATGAGCCGGCCGCTCGTCGACATCCGGCTGGAGGCGCTGGCCACGCGCGGCGGCGTGCCGCCCGGGCTGCTGGGCATCAGCGTCCACGTCCGCTACGGCGAGTTCTTCACGTTCCTCGGTCCGCCGCATTCCGGCAAGACCGACGTCCTGCGTGCCGTCGCCGGCTTCATGACGCCGAGCGCCGGGCGCGTGGTGGTGGACGGGGAGGACATCGTGGCTCTCCCGCCCGGCGCGCGCTCGATCGGCTACGTCTTCCAGGAGGGCGCGCTCTGGCGTCACATGAGCGTGCGCGAGCACGTGGCCTTCGGCCTGCAGGCGCAGGGCGTGGCCGCCGACGAGGTCGAGCGCCGCGTGTCGACCGTGCTCGGCCGGCTGGGGCTGGCCGGCGTCGCCGAGCGCCGGCCGCCCGAGCTGACGCTGGAGGACCGCCGCCGGCTCGCCCTCGCGCGCGCGCTCGCGCCCGAGCCGCGCGTGCTGCTGCTGGACGAGCCGCTCGCCCATCTCGATCCGCTGACGCGCAAGACGCTGCGGATCGAGCTGGCCAAGCTGCACCGCGACCTCGCCGTCACGACGATCCACGTCACCCGCGACGCCGCCGACGCGCTGGCCCTGTCCGACCGGCTCGCCGTGCTGCACGACGGGCAGGTGGCGCAGCTCGGCGAGCCGTCCGAGGTGTACCAGCATCCGCGCACGCGCGTCGTCGCCGAGGCGCTCGGCCCCGCGAACTTCCTGCCCGTGCGCGTCGTCGAGGTGCGCGACCTGGGCGTGGTCGTCGAGACGGAGGGCGGCCATCGCGTGCCGGTGGCGGGCGTGGGGGAGTATCGCGAGGGCAGCCGCGGTCTGCTCGTGCTGCGGCCGGAGCTGCTGTCGATGAGCGACGCCGCGATGGGCCGGGGGCCCGGCCTGCCCGGCACGGTCAGCCTGCGCGTGTTCGAGGGCGCGCGCCAGCTCTACGAGGTCGACATCGGCGCCGCCGCGCCGGTGCGCGTCGAATTGCCGTCGCAGCACGAGAGCCGGATCTTCCGCCTGGGCGAGCGCGTGCGGGTGGAGCTGTCGAGCGAGACGGTGGTGCTGGTGCCGGAGACGGCGCGGGAGGCGCGCTGACCGACGGGCAGGCACGATATCGGTTGTCGATCGATTTCGCGGCGCCGCACGCCCTGTTCGACTTCGTCGAGCTGCTCACGCGCGACGACTTCCTGCCGCCCGACGCGGAGGCGCGACGGCTGGGTCCCGGCGTGCTCGCCGAGGCGCCGACCGAGGAGTATGTCGCCGATCAAAGAGTGTAGGTCTTGTCCTGCTCGAGGATCGTGATGCGAGAGGCGCCGACGCGGGAGAGCTCGTCGGCGATCTCGTCGTAGAACTGCGGCTTGACGTGGTAGATCCAGATGGGAATGTCGGGCGGCAGCTTGTCGAGCTCGCGCCGGATCAGGGCCGGCGTCATGTGCCGCGCGACCTCCGCCAGCTTCGCCATCCGGTTCGGGAATGCGCACTCGACGAAGGCCGCGCGCAGCCCGCGCAGGCCTCGCGCCGCCTTCCACAGCGCCTCCGTGGGCCCGGTGTCGCCGGAGAAGATGAAGCCCGTGGTGCCGTCGTGGAAGATGAACCCGCTCGTGGGCACCGTGTGGTTCACCGCCACCGGCGTCACCCACGCCTCGCCCACGCGCTGCTCCGCCTCTTCCACCAGCGTCCGGTACTTCATCACCGGGGCGTCGAGCGGAATCTGGGCGAAGTCCGGCCACGCCATGTTGTTGAAGACGCCCGCGCGCAGCGCGTTCACCACCGGCTCGAGACTCGCCACCGTCAGCGGCCTGCGCGTCTCGGAAAACGCCAGCGTCTCGGTGAGGAAGGCGAGGCCGGCGACGTGATCGAGATGGGAGTGCGTGATGAGCGCGTGCTCGATGAGGGTCTGCTCGGGCATGGTCAGTGCACCGCCAACGGTGCCCGCGTCGATGAGGATTCGATCGTTGACGAGGAAGGACGTGGGCCGCTGACCGAGTCCTTCGGCTCCGTAGGCGCCGAGCACTCGTATCTTCATTCCCGGCCGATACTAGCATACATTGTCGAGGATGACGGTCTCGTGGGCCCGCGTCCGTGACGTCGGCCGCCAGCATCTGGCGGGTATCCTCGCCGGCGTCGCCGTGGTCGGGCTCGTGCAGTTCGGCCTCCTCGAGACGCTGGAGCACTGGTCGCTCGACCGGCTCTTCGAGTGGCGCGGGCCCCGGACGCCTCACCTGTCGGTGGTCATCGTCACCATCGACGAGTCGAGCTTCGCCGAGCTGAACGAGCAGTGGCCGTTCCCGCGCGCGATGCACGGCCAGCTGTTGACGAAGATCGCGGCGGGCAAGCCGCTGGCCATCGGCGTGGACCTGATCTTCGACGCGCCGTCCTCCCGAGGCCCCGCCGACGACAGGGCGCTCGGCGCCGCCGTGTCCGCCGCCGGCCGCGTCGTGCTCGGCGCGGCCATCACCGACGACATCCAGCCCTTCTACACGCGGACGACGCTGAACCCGCCGATCCTCGTGATCCGCGAGGGTGCGGCCGGGGTGGCGCCGGTGAACCTGACGCAGGATCCCGACGGCCACATCCGTCGCGTGCCGCTGTGGACACCGCTCGATGCCGAGCGCATCCCCGGCCTCGACGTCCAGATCCATCGCCTGCTCGCCCGGGCCGGCGTGCACGTCGCGCCGCTGCCCGACGCCCGCGACGTGCTGATCAACTTTCGCGGTGGGCTGCGCACGTATCCCTGGGTCTCCTACTATCGCGTCCTCCGCGACGAGATCCCGCCCGAGTTCTGGAAGGACAAGATCGTGCTCGTGGGCCCCACCACCGAGATCCTGCACGATCAGTTCGCCACCGCATTCGCCGGCGGCGGCGACATGCCGGGCGTGGAGATCCACGCCAACGCGCTCGAGACGCTGGTGCGCGGCAACGCGATCCGCGAGATCCCGCAGCCGCTGTCGACGGTCCTGGCCGTGATGGCCGGGCTCTTCGGCGCCGCGCTCGTGGTGCGCCTGCGTGCGTTTCGCGCGCTGCTCGCCGCGACCGGGTTCTGGGCGATCCTCACCCTGGGCGCCTTCGGCGGCTTCGTGATCGGCGACGTGTGGATCCGCGGGATGGCGGGCACGGTCGCGCTCGTGCTCGGCTACGGCGCCACCGTCGTCGAGCACTTCGTGCGCGAGCAGCGCGAGCGGCGGCGACTATCGCAGTTCTTCTCCCCTTCGGTGGTCCGCGAGGTCGTGCGCCACAAGGACGAGGGCAGCCTGACGACCGGTCGGCGGCTGGTGACCGTTCTCTTCTCCGACATCCGCGGCTTCACGTCGCTGTCCGAGAAGCTGCAGCCGGAGCAGGTGGCCGAGATGCTGCGCGAATACCTGACGGAAATGACGGAGATCGTCTTCCGGAACGGCGGCACCGTCGACAAGTACATCGGCGATTGTGTCATGGCGCTCTACAACGTGCCGTTCGAGGACCCCGAGCACGCCATCAAGGCCGTGCGCACGGGGCTCGAGTTCCAGGAGCGGACCCTCATCGTGTCCAAGCGCTGGGAGGGCAAGCTCGGCATCGCCATCCGTAATGGCGTGGGGATCAACACGGGCGAGGCGGTGGTGGGCACGCTGGGGTCCAAACAGCGCCTGGAATACACGGCCATCGGCGACACCATCAACCTCGGCGCGCGGCTGGAGTCGATCACCAAGGACTACAAGACCAACATCATCATCAGCGAGTCCACCTACGCGCTGGTGAAGGACCACTTCGTGACCAAGGAGCTCGGCGACGTCACCGTGAAGGGCAAGACCCATCCGGTGAAGATCTACGCCGTCCTGCCGGACAGCATCCGCAAGCATCCACGCGCGACACTGGCGGTGGCAGCCACGCTGTCGATCGTGGGCGACGGCCGCGTCTGCCGCGCGACGACGCGCGACATCAGCGAGGGGGGCATGGCGCTCAAGGGCGTGCCCGCGGACTGGCTGAAGGGGCAGGTCGTGCAGATTCGCTGCGAGGGCGGCGCCCTACCGAAGGCCATCGTGGCCGAGGCGCTGATCGCCTGGCGCAACGGCGACGAGGTCGGCGTCACCTTCACCTCGCTCGATCCCGACTCGGTGCCGACGCTCGCCGGGTACCTGTCCAGCCGCGCGAAGTGATTGCCGCGCCCCCGGCCCCGTGTTAGAACTCGGCTGAGCACGACGATGCGCGCGGGAGGGGCATGAGCGAGCCGTTCGACTATCCGAAGATGTCTCGGGCGTTGATCATCGGCGACAAGGACACCGTCGCCGCCAAGACGCGTGAAGGCCTCGGCCTCTCCATGGACCCCAAGGACCTCATCTTCAAGGGCCTCATCCCGGGCATGGACGTCGTCGGCGAAAAGTTCCGCCGCAACGAGTACTACGTCCCCCAGGTGCTGCTCTCCGCGCGCGCCATGTACGCCGGGCTCGATCTCCTCAAGCCGCTCATCACCGCCGCCGCCAAGGCCGACGACTATCACGGCATCGTCGTCATCGGCACCGCGCAGGGCGACCTGCACGACATCGGCAAGAACCTGGTGGCCATGATGCTGGAGGGCGCCGGCTTCAAGGTGATCAACCTCGGCCGCGACGTGGCGCCGGAAAAGTTCGTGGCCGGGGTGGAGGAGCACAACGCCAACATCGTCGGGATCTCCGCGCTGATGACCACGACGATGCCAGGCATGAAGCGGACGATCGACGCCCTGGTCAAGGCGGGCCTGCGCGAGCGCGTGAAGGTCATGGTGGGCGGCGCCCCGGTGAGCCAGGCCTTCTGCGACGAGATCGGCGCCGACGGCTACGCCAGGGACTCGACGCTGGCCGTCGTGAAGGCCAAGATGCTCCTGGGCGTGAAGGCCTCGGCATGACCTCGCGTGGCTGGGAGGTCGTCGAGCGCGTCAAGACGGGGCAGATCCTCGTCTTCGACGGCGGCTACGGCACGATGCTGTTCGCGGCCGGCCTGCTCAACGGCGCCTGTCCCGAGCTGTGGAACGACACCCACGCCGACGTCGTGGCCGGCATCCACCGCGGCTACTTCGACGCAGGCAGCGATATCGTCGAAACGAACACCTTCGGCGGGGCGCGCCTCAAGCTCGACGAGTACGCGCTGGGCGACCGCACGCGCGAGCTGAACGTCAAGGGCGCGCAGCTGGCGCGCAAGGTCGCGCCGGCCCACGGCTTCGTCGCGGGCTCGATCGGGCCGACGAGCCGCCTGCCACAAGATTACGCGCTGGATGCCGGCGTGACGGACGAGGAGTACGAGGCGACGTTCCGCGAGCAGGCCGAGGCCCTCGCGGAAGGCGGCGTCGATCTCTTCGCCGTCGAGACGATGATGTTTCCGCAGGAGGCGACGGCGGCGATCCGCGCGTGCAAGGCGGTGACCGATCTGCCGGTGATGGCGACGATGTTCTTCCAGTTCGAGGAGATGCACGACCGCGACCGCACGATGTGGGGCGAGAGCCCGGCGGAGGTCGCCAAGAACCTGCTCGCCGCCGGCGCCGACGTCGTCGGCATGAACTGCGGGCGCGGCCCCGATCGGGCCATCGTCATCATCCGCGAGATGCGCGCGGTCACCGACGCGCCGCTCGTCGCGTACCCGAACGCGGGCCTGCCGATCACCACCGGCGACACGGTGACGTACGAGCTCGGTCCCGAGGCGATGGCGCGCGACTATCCCGCGCTGCTCGACGCCGGCTGCAACATCGTCGGCGCCTGCTGCGGCTCCAACCCCGAGCACATCCGCTTGATCGCCGATGTTGTGCGACGCCGCAGCGCGCCCGGCGCGCGAGGCTAGCCTGTGTGGGTCCTCAAACGCCGCAGGAAGTAGCGCTGCCGTCCGGCGCCCAGGTCCTCGCCGACCTGCCGCTCGCCATCGATCCCGACGAGGTCCTCCGCTTCCAGGGCTACAAGAAGGGCGTCGATCTGCCGACGCCGGACGTGCGCGCGCTCTTCGACGAGGCGCTCGCGGAGGGCACGCGGCTCATGGTCCCGCGCGCCGTCGTTCGCTGGCTCCCGGTGGACGCGCGCGGCCCCGACACCCTCGAGGCCGGCGGCGAGGTGCTGACGATTCCGGCGACGGGCGAGCGCTGGGGCGAGGTCGAGCACGTCGCGGCGGCCGTGGTCACGATCGGCGAGGCGCTCGAGCGGCGCGTGGCCGCGCTCTGGGCGTCGCGCGAGCTGCCGCTGGCCTCGATGCTCGACAGCGTCGGCTCGGGTGGGGTCGAGAGCCTCGCCGAGTACGTGAACGACGTCCTCTGCCAGCAGGGTCTGGCGGCCGGACTCCGCGTGACCAACCGCATCAGTCCCGGCTACGCCGACTGGGACGTCGCCGAGCAGCACGCCCTGTTCCGGCTCTGTCCCGGCGCGCCGGTGAGCGTGACGCTGAACACCGCGTGCTTCATGACGCCCGGCAAGTCGATCTCGCTGCTCGTCGGCGCCGGCGCGCGCGCGCGCGTGGACCACTACTTCAGCCAGTGCGCGCGCTGCTGGATGCGCGACTGCGCGTATCGCCGCGCGCCCGCCCGCCGCACCGTCCACCGCTGAGCCGCTCCGCGTCGCGCGGCCACGTATGATGGAGGCGTGACGAGCCTGCCATCCCGCCTGCCGTGGCCGATGATCTTCCAGGTGCTCGGCGTCGCGGTCGCCGTCTGGCTCTTCGTCGCGACCTGGCAGGTCTGGGTGCTTGCCTTCGTCGCGCTGATCATCGCCGCCGCCATCCTGCCCGCCGCGCGTGTCGGTGAACGCTGGCGCGTGCCGCGCGGCCTCGTCGTGCTCGCGGTCTACATTGTGGCCGTCGGCGTGTTCACGCTGATGGGGCGCCTGCTGTGGCCGGCGCTCAGCGAGCAGTGGACGCAGTTCATGGATCAGCTGCCCAAGCTCGTCGAGAACGTTCGCGGCTGGCTCGGCAACGTCGACTACTGGCTCGGACAGTGGGGCGCGTCGCTGCCGTCGCCCAAGGCCGACAAGGTGGAGGGCATCGCGGGGATTCTGCTCGGCAACGCCGTGCGCCTCACCACCGGGGTCGTCGGCGCCGTGTTCGAGGTGCTGGCGGTGCTCGTCATCGCCGCCTACCTCGTGATCGACTCGCGGGAGGTCGGCCACACGCTGCTGACGCTCCTGCCGCGCGAGCATCGTCCGACGGCCACGCGCCTGGCGCCGGCGGTGCTCGACCGCATCGGCGGCTACGTGCGCGGTCAGATCGTGTCGAGCTTCTTCGTCGGCGTGCTCATCGCGATCGCGCTCTCCATCATCGGCGTCAAGTACGCGCTGCTCATCGGCGCGCTGGCCGCCGTTCTCAACGTCGTCCCCTTCGTCGGCGCCACCGTGGCCGCCGTGCTCGCGACGCTGTCCGCGCTGAACGACGGCGTCGTGCTGGCCGCGATCGCGCTGCCCGTGATGGTGGTGTGCCAGACCGTTGAGGGCAAGCTGCTCGCGCCATACTTCGTGGGCCGCGCCACCGGCCTGCACGCGCTGGCCGTGCTCGTCGCGCTGCTCGCCGGCTTCCACCTCGGCGGACTCGTCGGAGGCCTCGTCGCGGTGCCGTTCCTGGCCGGGGCCTGGGAGATCGTGCGCACGCTCTGGGTCGAGCCGCGCCGCGGCGCGTGACCGCGCCGCCGCGCGCCGGCCGGCACCGTTCGGGGTGATTTGTGCTAGGCTCCCCGGCACCAAACCGTTGCCCTTTCCTCCCAACGCGCAGGAGGCGTCATGGCGACACTGTTGATCAACGGGAAGTCTCAGACGGTTGACGTCGATCCGGGCACGCCGCTCTTGTGGGTGATCCGCGAGCGGCTCCAGCTGACCGGCACGAAGTTCGGCTGCGGTGTCGCGCAGTGCGGGGCGTGCACGGTGCACCTCGACGGTCAAGCCGTGCGCTCGTGCCAGACGACGGTGGCCCAGGCCGCCGGCAAGAAGATCACGACCATCGAGGGCCTGGACCCGGCCGGCCGCCATCCGCTGCAAGTCGCCTGGATCGCCGAGCAGGTGCCCCAGTGCGGCTACTGCCAGTCCGGCCAGCTCATGTCGGCGGCGGCGCTGCTGGCCCGCAATCCGAACCCGAGTGATCAGGACATCGTGACGGCGATGTCGGGCAACATCTGCCGGTGCGCGACCTACCCGAGAATCAAGCGCGCGATCAAGCGTGCGGCGCAGGGAGCGCGGTCGTGAGCCGCCGGGTGACGCGCCGAGTGTTCCTCGCGTCGGCCGCCGCCGCCGGCGCCGCGCTCACGATCCGCTTTCCGCTCCTCGGTCCGGGCGAAGCCGCCGGCGCCGCCGCCTACGACCCGAATGCCGCGCTGACCATCACCCCCGACGGCCTCGTCACCGTACACATCACGAAGGCCGAGATGGGCCAGGGCGTCGGCACCGCGCTGGCGCAGATCGTGGCCGAGGAGCTCGAGGCGGACTGGAAGGACGTTCGCATCGACTACCCCACCAGCGATCCCAAGTACGGGCTCATGCTCACCGGCGGCAGCTGGTCGGTGAACTGGACGTTCGACGCGCTGTCGCGCGCGGGCGCGGCCGCGCGCCTGGCGCTGATCGACGCCGCCGCGAAGTCGTGGGACGTGAGCCCGGCCGACTGCGTCGCCGAGCGGGGCATGATCCGGCACATGCCGACCGGCCGCTCGCTGCGGTACGGGGAGATCGTGGCCAAGGTTCCGATCACGAAGACATTCACCGAGGACGAGCTGAAGCAGATCACGCTCAAGAAGCCCGCCGACTATCGCGTCGTCGGGCAGTGGATCCCCCGGCTCGACATCCCCGACAAGGTCACCGGCAAGGCGAAATTCGGCATGGACACGTTCCTGCCGAACATGGTCTACGCCAAGGTGGTCTATCCGCCCGTCCGCGAGGGCGCCACGCGCACCGCCGTGGACGACAGCGGAGCGAAGCGGGTGAAGGGCTACGTCGCGACGGTCACGCTCCCGCAGCTGGTGGCGGTGGTGGCCACCTCCTACGAGGCCGCGGTGAAGGCGCGCGATGCCCTCAAGGTCACCTGGGACCCGGGACCGAACGCCAACGTGAGCACCGAGTCGATCCTCGCCAAGTTCACGCAGGCCAAGGACGACCCCAACGCCGCCGCGTGGCACGAGCAGGGTGACGTCAAGGCCGCGATGAGCGGCGCGGCGCGGCGCCACGAGGCGACCTACACCACCGACTACGTGGCCCACATGCAGATGGAGCCGATGAACTGCGTCGTCCGGTTCGCCGACGGCGCCTACGACGTCTACACGGGCAGCCAGTTCCAGACGTTCGCGGTCGGCACGCTGGCCGCCACGCTCGGTGTGGACGCGTCGAAGATCCGCATCCACCAGCACTACCTCGGCGGCGGCTTCGGTCGCCGGCTCGAGCCCGACATCATGGTAGAGACCGCGCTCATCGCCCGCGAGGTGAAGCGCCCCGTGAAACTGATCCGCTCGCGCGAGGAGGACCTCAAGCGCGACTTCTATCGCTCGGCCACGCTGCAGGTCGTGAAGGCGGTGCTCGCGAGCGACGGCAAGATCGTCGCCTGGGAGAACACGCTCGTCGCCTCGCATCCCGGCAAGCGCTGGGGCCCGGACTTCGTCGACAAGAAGGGCCTCGACCAGTTCGCGCTCAACGGCGCCGACCACGTCTACGACATCCCCAACCAGCTCGTGCGCGCCGTCCCGGTGGAGACGGGCATCCCGGTCGGCTATGTGCGGGCGGTGGCGCCGAACTATACGTTCTTCGCCGTCGAGACGTTCATGGACGAGCTGGCGAAGCTGGCCGGCGTCGATCCGCTACAGTATCGGCTCTCGATGCTCGGCAGCGCGCCGCGGCTCGCCCGCGTGCTCAGGCTGGCAGCCGACAAGGCCGGCTGGGGCACGTCGCTGCCCGCGAACACCGGCCGAGGCATCGCCTGCGTCAGCGCCCAGGAGAAGAAGACGCCGACGTGGACCGCCTCGGTAGTTCAGGCCCGCGTGGATCCCGCCAGCGGCAAGGTCAGGGTGGAGAAGATCGTCTGCGCGGTGGACTGCGGCATCGTCGTCAACCCCGACGGCGCCCGCTCCCAGATCGAGGGGTCCATCCTTTTCGGCGTCAGCAACGCCCTCAAGGAGCGGGGGACGGTGGCGAATGGCGCGCTCGTCCAGTCCAACTTCCATGACTACCAGGTGCTCAGGATGGACGAGGTGCCGGACGTCGAGGTGCACATCGTGGCCTCGACGGAGTACCCGACGGGCCTGGGCGAGCCCGGCACCACGACGGTGGCGCCCGCGCTGAGCAACGCGATCTTCGCCGCCACCGGCGCCCGCGTGCGGCAGGTGCCGTTGCTCCCCGACCGCGTGCTCGCGGCCCTGCGCGCCCGCGCCTGAGCGCGCGGCCGGGTGGGCGAGGAGTTGCGCATGTAGATGATAGGATTGGCGTGACGTGGCGGGCGATAACGTCGTCATCGTGGGGTTCATGGGCGCGGGGAAGTCGGTCTGCGGGCGGCTGCTCGCGCGCCGCCTCGGCCGCTGCTTCGTCGAGACCGACGACATGATCGTCTCGCGCGACGGCCGGGCGATCCCCGACATCTTCCGTGCCGACGGTGAGGAGGCGTTCCGCCGTCTCGAGGGCGAGGTGCTCGGGGCTCTCGCCCTCAAGTCCGGCGACGTCATTGCCACCGGCGGCGGGCTGCCGTGCCGCGACGACCGTGTCGAGGCGCTGCGCGCGCTCGGCACCGTCGTGTGGCTGCGCGGTCACCTGCCGGACCTGCTCGCGCGCGCCGCGCGCATCGGAGGCCGCCCGATGCTCGAGCGCCCCCCGGCCGAGATCGAGGCGCTCTACCGCGCACGCGAGCCCTACTATGCGCGCGCCCACGTCACGGTGGACACGACGGGGCTCGGCGTCGACCAGGTGGTCGCGCGCGTGCTGGCGGTGCTGAGGCAGACGGATGCCGCACGCGTTTAGCGAGCGCCTCGCCGAGGGGCCGTTGCTCTGCGACGGCGCGATGGGCACCGTGCTCTATGCGCGCGGCGTGCCGCTGGACGCCTGCTTCGACGTCCTCAACCTCAATAACCCCCGCGTCGTGCAGGCGGTGCACGCCGACTACGTCGCCGCGGGCGCCGACGCCATCGAGACCAACACCTTCGGCGCCAACCGCTTCAAGCTCGCCGCCCAGGGCGTCGAGGCGCACCTGCGCGAGATCAACCGCCGCGGCGTGCGCCTGGCGCGCGACGTGCGCGAGTCGGCCGGGCGGGACGTCTGGGTGCTGGGCTCGATCGGTCCGCTCGGCAAGTACCTGGAGCCGCTCGGCACGGTCACGCCCGCCGAGGGGCGCGAGGCGTTCCGCGAGCAGGCCGAGGCGCTGCTCGAGGGCGGCGTGGACGCGTTCGTCGTCGAGACCTTCTCGGACCTCGCCGAGATCGCGCTCGCCGTCGAGGCGATCCGTGCCATCACCGACCTGCCGGTGATCGCCCAGATGGCGTTCACCGACGAGGGCGTGACGTTCATGGGGCGCTCGCCCGCCGACGTCGCGCGCACGCTCCGCGCGCTCGGCGTGCAGGCGCTCGGCGCGAACTGCTCGGTCGGCTCGTCCACCCTCTACGACGTGCTCGAGCGGATGGTGGCGGAGGCGGGCGGGCTGCCGCTGGCGATCCAGCCCAACGCCGGCCTGCCGAGCCGGATCGGCGAGCGCCTCATCTATCTGTCGTCGCCCGGCTACATGGCCGATTACGCCGGCCGCATGGTGGAGGCGGGCGCGCGGCTCGTGGGCGGCTGCTGCGGCACCACGCCGCAGCACACGGCGGCCATGCGCGAGACGCTGGACCGACTGCTGCCCGGCCCGCGGCGGGTGGTGGCACGAGCCGCGGTGACGGCGCGCCCGGCCGCCGTCGAGATGCCGGGGCTCGCGCGCACGCTGCCGCCGACGCCACTGGCGCGCAAGCTGGCGGCCCGCGAGTTCGTCGTGACCGTGGAGCTCGACCCGCCGCGTGGCCACACCGTCGACAAGCTCGTGCAGGGTGCCAAGCTCCTCAAGGAGAAGGGCGTCGAGATCGTGGACATCAACGACGGCTCGCTCGGCCGCGTGCGCATGTCGGTGCTGGCGACGGCGCTGTTGATCCGCGACCACACCGGACTCGACGTCAACATGCACTTCACCTGTCGCGACCGGAACCTCATGGGGATCCAGGCGGACCTGCTCGGCGCGCACGCGCTGGACATCCGCAACATCCTCGCCATGACCGGCGACCCGCCGCGCACGGGCGACTACGCGAACGCCACGGCCGTCTTCGACGTGGACGGCGTCGGCCTCATCGGGATCCTGCGCCGGATGAACGAGGGGCTCGACGCCACCGGCAGCTCGATCGGCGATCCCACCGGGTTCTGCATCGGCGCCGCCCTCAATCCCGCCGCCGAGGATCCCGATCGCGAGATCGAGCGGATGCACCGCAAGATCGAGGCGGGCGCCTCGTGGCTCCAGACGCAGCCGGTCTACGACCTCGAGGCGCTCGAGCGGTTCCTCGCGCGCGCGGGACGCATCCCGGTGCCGGTGCTCGTCGGCATCCTGCCGCTGCACTCGTTCCGCCACGCCGAGTTCCTGCACAACGAGGTGCCGGGCATCACGGTGCCCGACGCCGCCCGCGCGCGGCTGCGCGACGCCGGTGAGTCCGCCCTGCGCGCCGGCATCCAGATGGCCCAGGCGCTGGTGGCCGAGGTTCGGCGCCGCCATGCCGGCGCCTACCTCATGCCCTCGTTCGGACGCTTCGAGGTCGTCGCGGAGGTGCTCGATGCGCTCCACTGAGCTCGGTGTGCGGGCGGCCGCCACGGCCCTCCGCGCGGGGGAGGTGACGGCGGCCGCCCTGGTGGACGCCTGCCTCGACCGCATTCGCGCCGTCGATCCCACCGTGAAGGCGTGGATCCACATCGACGACACGGGGGCCCGCGCCGCGGCGCGGGCCGCCGACGCCGCCGTGCGCCCCGGCGCCACCCTCGGCCCGCTGCACGGCGTGCCGATCGGCGTGAAGGACATCATCGACGTCGCCGGCATGCCGACGACGGCGGGCGCGCGCGCGTTCGCGCACACGCGGCCCACGCGGGATGCGACGTGCGTGGCGCGGCTGCGCGCGGCCGGCGCCATCGTGCTCGGCAAGACGCACACGACACAGTTCGCCTACCGCGATCCTGCCCCGACGACGAATCCGTGGAATGCCGCCCACACGCCCGGCGGCTCGTCGTCGGGCTCCGCGGCAGCGGTGGCGGCGCGCACGGTGCCGGTGGCGCTCGGCTCGCAGACCGTCGGCTCCATCCTGAGGCCCGCGGCCTACAACGGCATCGTCGGTCTCAAGGGCACGAACGGCCTCGTCCCGCTCGACGGCGTCGTGCCCCTGGGATACTCGCTGGACCACATCGGTCCCCTCGCGCGCTCGGTGGAGGACGCCGCGCTGGTGCTCGGGATCATGGCCGGCCGCGCGCTGGTCCCCGAGGCGATGGAGGCGCCGCGGCTGGCCGTCGCCCGTGAGCTCTTCGAGCGCGCCGAGCCCGAATTGCGCAAACACCTCGACGGTGTCGTCGAGCGCCTGGTCACGGCGGGCGCGCGCGTCGAGGAGGTGCGGCTGCCGCCGTCGTTCGCGGGCCTGGCGGACGCAGCGCTGGTGCTCCTCGAGGTCGAGGCCGCGACTTATCACGCGCCGGCGTTCGCGAAATACGCGAGCGACTATGGCCCCGGCATGGCCGAGATGCTCGCGCGCGGCCTGACGCGTCCGGGGATCGAGTACGTCGCGGCCCATCGGGCGCGCGTCCGCTTCCGGGACGACGTCACGCCGCTTCTCGCGCAGCACGACGCGCTCCTGTCGCCGACGGCGCCGGCGTCCGCGCCGGCGGGCCTGGCCTGGACGGGCGACGCCTCGCTCTGCCAGCCATGGTCGACGATCGGCGCGCCGTCGATCTCGCTGCCCTCCGGCGTGTCGAGCGCCGGCCTGCCCTTTGCCTTGCAACTGGCGCAGGCGCCGGGAAGGGACACGCGGCTGCTGGGCGCCGCCGTGTGGTGTGAGCGCACGCTCGGTCCGGCGAAGGCCCCGCCCGTGGCCCGATGATCGACGACTGGGGATCGAGGCGCGTCACGGTTTTAGAGGAGCGCCACGGCTTGGCCGGGGCGCGACGAACGCTGGGGAGTGTGAGGGGCCATATCGGGGCCCCTCACGTCAATGGGCGGGCCATATCGGGGCCCCCCACTTTCAACTGAACTAATGCTCGACCTCAAGATCGAGGGCGCGACCGTCATCGACGGCACCGGCGCGTCGGGCTCGCGCGTGGACGTCGGCGTGTCCGACGAGACCATCACCGCCGTCGGCGATCTCAGCCGCGAGCGCGCGGGCACCACCCTCAACGCGACGGGCAAGGTGCTGACGCCCGGCTTCATCGACATGCACTCGCACTCCGACTGGCGCCTCTGGGCCAATCGACGCGCCGAGTCCAAGATCCGCCAGGGCGTGACCACCGAGGTCGTCGGCAACTGTGGCTTCTCGCCGGCGCCGGTGTCCGCCGAGTTCCGCGAGGATCTTCGTGGCTTCGCCCTCTACGTCCCCAAGGGCATGACCTTCGAGTGGCCGACCTTCGCCGACTACCTGCGCGCCTTCGATGCCGACGGCACCGCGCTCAACGTCGTGCACCTCGTCGGGCACGGCACCCTGCGCATCGCGGCCATGGGCTTCGCGCGCCGCGCGCCGACCAGCGGCGAGCTGACGCGCATGCAGCGGCTGATGAGCGAGGCGATGGAGGCAGGCGCGTGGGGGCTCTCCACGGGGCTGATCTATGCGCCCGGCTCGTACGCCGAGACGGAGGAGATCGTCGCGGTGGCGCGCGCCGCCGCGCGGCATCGAGGCTTGTATGCGAGCCACATCCGCGGCGAGGGCGCGACGCTGCTCGACGCGGTGAGCGAGGCGATTCGCGTCGGCCGCGAGGCCGCGATGCCGGTGCAGGTGAGCCACGTGAAGGCGGCCGGGCGTCCCAACTGGGGCAACGTGCCGCGCGCGCTGGCCCTGATCGACGCCGCCCGCGCCGAGGGCCTCGACGTGCGTGCGGACGTCTATCCGTATACCGCGTCGAGCACGACGCTCCGCACGCTGCTGCCCGACTGGGCGCTCGAGGGCGGCATCGACGCGATGCTGAAGCGGCTTGCGGACCCGGCCGAGCGCGCGCGCGTGCGGGCGGCGGTGGAAGCGCCCTCGGCGGAGAGCCTCGTGAACCGTGTCGGGTGGGAGAACGTGATGATCTCCTACTGCCCGAAGCGGAAAGACGCCGAGGGCCGGCGGCTCTCCGAGATCGCCCGCGCGCGCGGAACGGACCCGATCGAGGCGGCGATCGAGCTCATCGTCGAGGAGTCGGGCAAGGCGTACATGATTCTCTTTCAGCTCGACGAGGCCGACCTGCGTGCGGCGCTCGTCCACCCGCACGTGATGATCGGCTCCGACGGCAGCGCGCTGGCGCCGTACGGCGCCCTCGGCGAGGGCAAGCCTCACCCGCGCTCCTACGGCACCTTCCCGCGTGTCCTCGGCGAGTACGCGCGCGAGCAGCGCACGCTGCCGTTGGCGACGGCGGTCCACAAGATGACGGGGCTGCCGGCCGCGCGGCTCGGCCTGCGCGATCGGGGAGTCGTGCGCCCCGGGGCGCGCGCCGATCTCGTCGTCTTCGACGCCCGGCGCGTGGCGGACCGCGCCACCTACGAGGACCCGCACCACTATCCCGAGGGCATCGAGCACGTCGTGGTGAACGGCCGCTTCGTCGTGAAAAACGGTGAGCACACGGGCAGCCTCCCGGGTAAAGTCCTGACGCCGCCATGACCACGACGCGTTTCGCCGATCTCCTGACGCCCCTCGTCGGCGCCCCTTCGATCGAGGAGGGCCTCGCCCGAACGCTGCGGCGGGTCGTGGCACTGACCGGTGCCGCCGCCGGCGCGGTGGTCTTCAGCCCGCCGCACGCGAAGCCGATCGCCGCCACCGCGGGGCCCCGTCACCTGACGCGCGACCCGGCGGGGCGTCACGTCGTGCAGATCCCGCTCGGCGCCTCGACTCGGCCCGTCGGCCGACTGACGCTGGTCGGCCGCGGACGGGCGCTCAAGCGCGCGGCGCTGCCGCCGGGCTTCGGGCGCGAGCTGGGGACCGCGATCGAGCAGGTCTGGCAGCGGCAGCGCCGCACGCTGCGCACCACGGTGCTGACCGAGATCACGCGCCTGCTGGGCTCGAGCGACTCGCTCGACGACGTGCTGAGCGCCTTCGCCAATGGCCTGGCACGGCTCGTCGATTTCGACGCGGTCGCGGTGCTGCTGTTCGACGCCGAGCGCGGGGAGTTCGAGGTGCTCGACGTGACCGCCCGCACGGTGCCGGGGCGGATCGCGCGCGACGTGCGGCTGCCGCTCGAGCACACGCTGCTCGAGCGCGTGGTCGCCTCGGGCGGCCCCGTCCGCGTCGACGACCTCGCGGCCGCCTCCGTGCCGGCCGCCAGCCGCGCCACGCTGGGCGCGCGGGGTTGGCGGTCGGCGGCGCTCGTCCCGCTCGTCACCCAGGGAGGCGTGTTCGGCGCGGTCAGCCTGGTCGCGGCGCGCCCCGGCGCCTTCGACGACGACGCCGTCGAGAGCGCGACGGAGCTGGCGCAGCCGCTGGCCTCTGCCATCGAGCAGCGACGCCTGCTCGACGAGAGCCGCCGGCGCGCCGAGGAGCTGGCCGCGCTCTATGCCACGAGCCAGCTCATCACCGCGCGACTCGACGTCGCCTCCGTGCTGGACCGCATCAGCCGCTCGGTGACCGCGCTCATCGGGAGCACCGGCTGCGGCATCGGCCTGCTGGACGCCACCGGGACGCGCCTCGTGCACGCGGCCGCCCACGGATACAAGAGCGAGGCGTGGCGCGCGCTTGCGCTGCCGGTGGGCGAGGGGCTCATGGGCCGCTGCGCCGAGATCGGGCAGCCGATCCGCGTGGACGACGTCCGGCGTGACCCGCGGTCCGCGCGGCGCGACGTGGACGAGCGCGAGGGGATCCGCTCGATGCTCTGCGTGCCGCTGCGCGTCGGCGGCACGCTGCTCGGGGTGATCTCGGCGTTCTCGACGCGGCCGGCCGCGTTCTCCGCCCACCATCAGCGCGTGCTCGAGGCCTTTGCCGAGCAGGCCGGCATCTCGATCCAGAATGCCCAGCTCTTCGAGCAGAGCGTGCACCGCGCGCGCGAGACGCGTGCGCTGCTGGAGGCCGGACGCGCAGTCACCGCCAGCCTCGACTTCGAGCGCACCGTCCGCGTGATCATGGAGCAGGCGAAGGCCGTGCTGGGTGTGCATTCGTGCGGCATCATGCTGAAGGATCAGGAGACGGGCATCATCTCGTCGGTGGCGAGCCTCGACCTCTCGGAGGAGCTGGTATCCACCGTCCGCCTCCGCCCCGGCCAGGGCGTCACCGGCATGGCCGTGGCCGAGCGGCGGCCCATGCAGAGCGCCGACCTCTGGAGCGATCCACGCGTACGCTATCCGGAGCTGCCGCGCGCACAGGGGCTGCGCTCGCTGCTGGCGGCGCCCCTGCGCGTGGGCGACGACGCCATCGGCGCCATCATCGTCCTGCGCCGCGACGTCCACGAGTTCTCGCCGGATGAGGAAGAGCTGTTGATGGCACTGGCCGACCAGGCCGCCATCGCCGTGGAGCACGCGCGGCTGTACAAGCAGCTGGAAGCGCGGGTGGCCGAGCGCACTCGCGAGCTCGACCAGCAGAAGCGCTTCGTCGAGGTCGTGCTCGAGACGCTGCCGCTCGGCGTCTTCGTCCTCGACGCCGGGCTCGCCATCGTGCGCGCGAACCGCGCGGGTGCGGGCGCGCTCGGCGAGGCGCCCCAGGGCAAACCGTTTCCGGCGCTGCTGCCGGCGGCCCGCGCCGTCGAAGTGGAGGCGTTCCTGCGCGCGGCCATCGCGAACCGCCGCGTCGAGACCGTGGAGCACGAGCTCCTCGTCGGTGGGGACGCGCGCGTCGTACGGCTGACGGTGGCGCCGCTCGCGGGCGCGGCCGCCCACGTCGTGCTCCTGGTGGCCGACGTCACGCGCGCCAAGCAGCTCGAGCGGCAGATGCTCCTGACCGAGCGCCTCACCACTGCCGGGCGCCTCGCCGCCGGCGTCGCCCACGAGCTGAACAATCCGCTGGCCACGATCGCCGGCTGCGCCGAGGCGCTCTCCGCGCGGCTCGTGGAGAGCGGGCTCGCCGACCGGCCCGAGCTCGCGGATTTTCGCGGCTACCTGAGGCTCATCGAGGAAGAGGCGTTCCGCTGCAAGGAGATCACCGGAAGCCTGCTGCAGTTCGTACGCGAGCCGGGCGACCGGCGCGCGCCCACCGACCTCAACGCCGTCGTGCAGAAGACGATCGAGCTGCTCTCGCACCAGTCGCGCTTCGCGGGCAGCCGCTTCGTCACCGAGCCGGCCGACGGTCTGCCGGAGGTCCTCATCAACGAGGGCCAGTTCCGCCAGGTGTTTCTCGGCGTCGCCTCGAACGGCCTGGAGGCGATGGAGGGACGTGGCCGGCTCATCATCCGGACGCGCGCGATCCGCGACGAGGTGGAGGTGGAGTTCGAGGACGAGGGGCCGGGCGTACCCGAGGAGATCCTCGGCCGGATCTTCGATCCGTTCTTCACGACCAAGCCGCCGGGGCAGGGCACCGGCCTCGGTCTCGCCATCGCGCAGGGCATCGTGGCCGACCACGGCGGTCGGATCGAAGTCCAGAGTCGCCCGGGCAAGGGCAGCGTCTTCCGCGTCGTGGTGCCGGCGGGACGGCACCCGCGACCATGAGCCGCGCGCTCCGCGTGCTGGTGGCCGACGATGAGAGCCGGCTGCGCGAGCTGCTCGTGCGCGAGCTCGGCCGCAAGGGCCACGAGGTCGAGGGGGTGGGCGACGGCGAGGCGGCGCTGGCGCGCCTGCGCGAGCGCGCGTACGACGTCGTCATCCTCGACATGAAGATGCCGCGCAAGGAGGGCATCGAGGTCCTCCGCGAGCTCGGCGCGTTCCCCGAGCATCCCCAGGTGATCGTGATGACAGGCTTCCAGGAGGTGGCCACCGCGGTGGAGGCGATGAAGCTCGGCGCCTACGATTACCTCACGAAGCCGACGAAGATCGAGGAGCTCGACGTCGTCGTGCGCAAGGCCGCCGAGAAGGGCCAGCTTCTGCGCGACAACCAGGCGCTGCGGGCCCACGCGCCCGGCGCCGCGCCCTTCAGCGGCATCCTCACCAAGAGCGCGCGCATGCACGAGGTGCTGCGCGTCGTGGACCGTGTGGCCCCCACGGACTCGTCGGTGCTCGTGCTCGGCGAGAGCGGAACCGGCAAGGAGCTGGTGGCACGCGCCATCCACGAGCGCTCCGCGCGCGCGGAGCGGCCGTTCGTGCCGATCCACTGCGGCGCGCTGCCCCGCGAGGTGCTCGAGTCCGAGCTGTTCGGCCACGAGAAGGGCGCCTTCACGGGCGCCATCGCCTCCAAGCCCGGGCTCATCGATCTCGCCGACGGCGGCACGCTCTTCCTCGACGAGATCGGCGAGATGGAGCCCGACAGCCAGGTGAAGCTGCTGCGCGCGCTCGAGACCGGCATGTTCTTCCGGGTGGGCTCCACGCGGCCGCACACGGTCGACGTGCGGATCGTCGCCGCCACCAACCGCGATCTCACGGAGGCGATGAAGAGCGGCGAGTTCCGCCAGGACCTCTACTACCGCATCAACACGATCACCGTCACCCTGCCACCGCTGCGCGAGCGGCGCGAGGACGTCGCGCTGCTCGCCCAGCACTTCGTCGAGGCCAACGCCGCGTACGGCGCCAAGCGCCTGGGCGCGTCGGCGCTGGCCGCGCTCGAGGCGTACGCGTGGCCCGGCAACGTGCGCGAGCTGCTGCACGCCGTCGAGCGCGCCGTGATCCTCTCGCGCGGCGACGAGATCCAGCCCGACGACCTACCGCCCGAGGTCATCGGGACGCCGTCCGCGTCGCCGGCCGCCGGCGGCATCGTCGGCGCCGCCGGGAGCCTCGAGACGATGGAGCGCCAGCACATCGTGGCGACGCTGCGCCGGGTCGCCGGCCACCGCGGCAAGGCCGCCGCGCTCCTCGCCATCGATCCGAAGACGCTCTACCGCAAGATCAACGGGTACCAGATCGGGCCCCAGGAGTTCAGCTAGACGCTGACGCGGCCACCGCGAGTGTCGGGCGTGCACCCACGTGTTCGGGCGAAACGCCCGACACGCGCCGGCCTCGCGTGACGCGTTCGCGACAAATCGCGTGGTTATCACGCGGCCAGTGTGGCACCCCCCTTGCTGTCTCTCCGGTGGCTCCGGCCGCATCATTCGAAATGAAAGAGGTACCGATGAATCGAGTACTCGTGATCGATCAGGATTCCACGACGACGACGCGCACCCTCGGTCTCGCCTGCCTGCAGCGTGGGATCGGCGTCGCCCTCGCCGACAACGTGTGCGAGGGCGTCCGCGTGCTGCTCGAGACGGTGGTGGACCTCGTGCTCGTCGACGTGGCCGCGCTGCGGCTGACCCCGCGCGAGATGGCGACGGTGTTCGCCCGCATCGCGCCCGGCGTGCCGCTCGCGGTGGCCGTGCGGCCGGAAACGCCCCTGGACAGCCGCGTCGCGCTGGAGCTCGCGGGCTTCCGCGTGCTCACCAAGCCCGTGACGGTCGAAGAGCTTGTCGAGAAAGCGCCGGGCGTCTGATGCTCATCCGCTGGCTCCTCGCACTGGCGCTGATCCTCGGTCTGCTGGTCACGGCGCTCGAGCTGTCGGCCGGGTCGCACGCGCGTCGCCACGCGCGCCGGCCGGCCTCGGTGGCCGATGTCGTCACCGGCCGGGGGGAGGCTCCGAGCCTGCCGAGCGTCCCGGAGGCCGACCAGGCGCCGCCGTCGACGTCGCCGGCGATGACCTACTGAGCTCCGCGTCTTCCGAGGTTGCGCCCCCGCGGTGCGCGTGTAACATTTGACTGTCGGCCTGATCGGCCGCCCTCGCCCCCGACGAGAACGGACTCTTCCGGTTCGCGGGGCGGGCACGATAGCGGAAGAGAGTTCGGGGGAATGTCCTATGGCGTCCAAGCTGTACGTCGGCGGTCTCGCCTATTCCACCACCAGCGAGGGGTTGCGCGAGTTCTTCGCGCAGAGCGGCAACGTCCTGTCAGCCACCGTCATCACGGACCGGTTCTCGGGCCAGTCGCGCGGGTTCGGGTTCGTGGAGATGGGCACGGCGGAGGAGGCGCAGAACGCGATCTCGCAGCTCAACGGCCGCGAGCTCGACGGGCGTCGTATCACCGTCGAGGTGTCCAACCCGCAGGCCCCGCGCACGGGCGGCGGCAGCGGCGGCGGTCGTCCGGGAGGCGGCCGTCCCGGCGGCGGGCGTCCGGGCGGTGGCGGCGGCCGCGAGAGCGGCTACGCGCACCGACCGAGCAAGCCGGTCAAGTGGTAGTGCGAGCCGAAGCGCTTCGAGCGCTGAGGCGAGCCTAGAAATTTGGTAGCTCGGTCGCACCAGCTACCGCGCAAAATCAAGGGCCGACCCGCCAGGGTCGGCCTTTTGATTTTGAGAACACGCTGCTCAAAACCCGAACATCTCAACGCCCCAGCGCCAGCACCCTCTCCCCCGTCACCGGCAATTCCGTGAACGACGCATCGCGCATGCCCAGCGCGTCGCAGACCGCGTTGGCGATGGCGCCGCCGAGCCCGGGGTTGCCGCACTCGCCCAGCCCACGCAGGCCCAGCGGGTTCGTCGTCGCGCGCACTTCCTGATAGAAACCCTCGACGGGCGGCACGTCCGTCGCGTACGGCAGCGCATAGTCCATGAGCGTGCCGGAGAGGAGCTGGCCGAGCGCGTCGTATTCCAGGCTCTCGTGCAGCGTGTTGCCGATGCCGAAGGCGACGCCGCCGACGAGCTGGCCGTCCACCAGCGCCGGGTTCACGGCGCGCCCGACATCAGCGCCGACCACCACGCGCCGCAGCCCGATCGCGCCGGTGTCGCGGTCCACGTCGACCACCACCGCCGCCGCGCAGCCTGCGTACGTGATCTTCTTGACCTCGAACGAGGCGCCGGCGGCGAGGCGTCGCTCGGCGGCGAGCTCGGCGAGCGTGACGCGGCGAGCGCCGGCCTCCAGCACGCCGTGCGCGTACGTCACGTCGGCCTCCGCCGCGCCCAGGCGTGCGGCGGCGCGCGTCTTCGCCTCGGCGATCAGCTTCTGCGCGGCGAGGTGCGCGGCGTTGCCGGCGGTCAGCGTGCCGCGCGAGCCGTACGTCCCGACGCCGCTCTCGACGGCGGCGGTGTCGGCGTGCCGCACCTCGAACCGGTCGGCGGGAATGCCGAGCGCCTCGCCGAGGATCTGCGCGAGCACCGTCTCGAGGCCCGGTCCCATCGAGGAGGCGCCCGTGTCGACGACGAGGCGGCCGTCCGGGCGCGCCTCGACGTGCGTCGTCTCGAACGGGCCGAGCCCCGTCTTCTCGACGTAGACGGCGAGCCCGATGCCGCGGCGCGGCCCCGAGGCCCGCGCGTTTTGCGCGGCCTGCTCGGCGCGCTCGCGCGGATAGTCGAGCCGGCGCAGCAGCTCGGCGAAGAGCGCGGGAAAATCGCCGGAGTCGTACACGGTCGTGACGCCGAACGACTTCGTGCCGCAGTCGTAGGGCATCTCTTCGGCGCGGATGAGGTTGCGGCGGCGGATCTCCGCCGGGTCGAGCCCGAGCCGCGCCGCGCCGGCGTCCATCAGCCGCTCGCGGACGAAGTTGCACTCCGGCCGGCCCGGCGAGCGCAGGGTGCCCGCCGGCGTCTTGTTCGTCACGACCGACCAGAGGTCGCAGGCGTAGTTCGGCACGCGGTACGGGCCGGGCAACAGCGCGGCGCCGAATTCCGCGGGGACGAGCGCCGCCGTACGCACGTAGGCGCCGATGTCGGCCCGGATCAGCGCGCGGATGGCGAGGATGCGCCCGTCGGCGTCGAAGCCGATCTCGATCTCGTAGCCGACCTCGCGCGCGTGGTTGGCGGCCATGAGGTTCTCGCGCCGGCTCTCGATCCACTTCACGGGCCGCCCGAGCGTCATGGCCGCGAGCGGGACGAGGATGTCCTCCGGGTACAGCTCGCCGCGCACGCCGAAGCCGCCGCCCACGTCGACTTCCGTGAGCCGCAGCGCGCCGAGCGGGAGGCCGAAGATCGGCGCCAGGATCGTGCGGTTGATGTGGATGCACTTCGTCGAGCCGATCAGGTGCAGCTCGCCGCCGCGCGGATCGGGCGGCACGGCCACCAGCCCGCGCGTCTCCAGCGCGGCCGCCGTCTGGCGCGGATAGCGGAAGCGCTCGCGGATGACCACGGCCGCCTGCGCCAGCGCGGCGTCGGCATCGCCGACGCGCATCGTGATGGTGGCGACGTTGTTCGTCTCCGTGCCGGGGAAGAGCCGCGGCGCTCCCGCGGCCATCGCGGCGCGGACGGACGGACACGCGGGCAGCGTCTCGTAGACGACGTCGACGCGCTCGAGCGCGTCCCGCGCGACGTAGGGATCGTCGGCGACGACGAGCGCGACGGGCTCGCCGACGTAGCGGACGACGTCGCGCGCGATGGCCGGCTGCAGGTACCGATCCGCGCCCGCGGGCGCGGGCACGCGGTTGGGGATGATCGCGGCGGCGGGCACGTCGGCCGCCGTGAGGACGAGCCGGACACCGGGCAGCTCGCGGGCCCGCTTGGCGTCGATGCTGAGCAGGCGCGCGTGGGCGTGCGGCGAGCGCAGCACCGCGGCGTGCAGCATCCCCGGCACGCGCACGTCCTCGACGAAGCGGCCGGCGCCGGTGACGAGCCGCTCGCCGCCCAGCCGCGCGTGGCTTTCCCCGATCATCTGTTGTACGTGGGGGGCCCCGACATGGCCCCCCACACCCCCCCACGCTCGTCGCGCCCCGGGGGACCCGTGGCGCGCCTCGATTCCGCCCCACGCTCGTCGCGCCCCGGGGGACCCGTGGCGCGCCTCGATTCCCGCTCCCCGATCATCGCGGCCCCGGCGCCGCCGCTGTGTCCACGTCGACGAAATAGAGGAGGTCGAGGCCGCCGGGCGAGCAACCGAGCTTGGTCAGCATCACAGCGGCCTCGCTCCGGTGCTGGGTCGCGTGGTTCACCTGGTGGATCATCTGCTGCCACAGCGGGTACGCCCAGCGCTCACCCTGCATGTTCGTGTACGCGACGACGCGGCCGAGGTCGGCGTCCGTCACTCCCGCGACAAACCCCTGCGTGTCACGCTCGACCGTTTCCCAGCGTGCGCGGATCGCGGCGAGGTCGGGGAAGTTGCCGGCGGCGAGGTACGCGCGCGGCGCGCGGCCGTGCCAGCGCTCGAGGTACACCCACTGCGCGCTCATGGTGTGCACCAAGGTGTCGCGAAGCGAGTCGAGGCTGGCGCCGCCGCCCTCGAGCAACTGTGCGGGCGTGACGCGCGCGCTCGTGTCGAGGATCCGCCGGTTCGCCCAGTCGTTGTAGCGGTACAGCGATCGGATGACTTCCGCGATCACGACCGTCCGCCATCGAGGCGCGCCACGGGTTCCCCGGGGCGCGACGAGCGTGGGTCGGAATCGAGGCGCGCCACGGGTCCCCCGGGGCGCGACGAGCGTGGGGGGGTATGGGGGGCCATGTCGGGGCCCCCCATTCAGAAGATCCGGTCGTAGCGGCCGTAGTCGTGGGCGGCATCCATGAACCACTTCACGATCTCGGGGTCCGATTTCGGGGGGATCTCGCACGACGTCGAGAGAATGAAACCCGACTGCCGGGCGGCGGTGTCGACGCACCGCTTCACGTCCGCGTACATCGCGTCTTTCGACGTCTTCTCGAACCTCGTCGCGTCGACGTTGCCGATGGCCACCGCGCGGCCCTTGGCAACCTGCACGAAGCGCTCAAGCTGATCCACGTAGAGCTTGGGGTCGCCCTGCTGATCGAGGTCGAACGATACCGTACTGAAGCCCGCCTGCAGGAGGTCCTCGAAGATCGGGTAGGTGGTGCCGCAGATGTGCGTGGTCACGCCGACCTTCTTGGCCTTGAAGTAGTCCACCAGCTCCTTGTGATACGGGGCGATGAACTCGCGGTAGTTGTCGGGCGAGACGAGGCTGATCGAGGCCGTCGGCTCGGAGAACGACAACCCGATGCCGGTCTTGACGATCGCGTCGCCCCAGATCTTCGAGAAATCGGTGGTGATGCGCATGAGATCGTGGATGAACTGCGGGTCCTCGAAGGTATCGAGCAGCATCGTCTCGGGATTGCGGATCAGCATCGCGATCGTCCATGGCCCGACGGCCACCGCGCCGATGGCCGCCGGCGGCTTTGCCTTCACGAGCGCCTCGCACTGCTCGAGGAAGCCCGGCAGCCGCGCGGTCTTGTACGGGTCGGGCATCGTCAGCCTGGCCAGTCCGGACTTGTCGTCGGTGAGGACGTGCTCGTCGATCGACGGCACGACGTAGTCGGAGTACTTCACGCGGCAGCCGAAGGCCTCCGCTTCCTTGGCCAGATCGTTGTACGCGAGCACGACGTCGGGCTGGTAGCGCTCGTAATAGTTCATCATGGCCGTGATGGCCCTTGGGACGTTCGTGCAGTACTCCTCGATCGACAGCCCGTCGAGCGTGCCGGCAAACGACGCGACGATGGGGTAGACGGGCACCCGGTCGGCGAACGACCGCTTGTAGGCGGCCACCACGCGATCGCGGTTGGTGTAGGTCGCCTTGCCCTTCTCGGTGTCCCACACGCGGTTGGCTTCCATGTAGCGCGGCGGCATCTTCGCCTCGTACTCCATGAACTGCGTGATCGGATAGCGGATGCCCCCGGCGTGCGTGCCGCGCAGGCCCTCGACGATCTCCTCCATCTGGGCCCACGGAATCGTGAACGCCATCTCGTGGTCCTGCGTCTGGCCGAAGATGCGGTCGCCCGAGCAGGGCAGGATCACCTGCGGCCGGTCCGTGCGCATGGTGGTGACGATGATGTCGGCGCACACCACGCGGCCGCCGAACGCGGAGGCCAGCTTGCCGCCGCGCTTCCAGAGGGCGGCCTGGGTCAGCCGCATCACCTGGGCCGGGTTCGCGTAGACGCAGACGAGGTCGGGCTCGAAGGTGGCCCGGTCGAGCGGCGCCACCAGCAGCGCGCCGTACTCGCCCTCCTTGAACCGGTCGATGGCGGTCTCCGAGCGCTGGCCCGCCTCCTTCGTCTCCGTGTACATGCCCTCGCACAGGGTGCCGGAGTTGTGCAGGTGCGTCGGCTTCTCGAAGCCGAGGGCGGCGATGCCCAGGGAGCAGATCGAGTCCTCGCGCGTGAGGACGAGCGTCCAGCCGTAGCGCCGGGCCATGTCGATGACCTGGCAGTTCATGGACAGCTTCTTGAAGTCTCGGGCGGGTCGCCGTGCCCGGTCGGGGATCGGCTCGTCGGGCCGCAGCATCCGGATCGCGACGGGAAACGTCTGCGGCCGGATGTACGTCTGGAGCTCGCGGTCCGCCGTTTTGACGTCGATCATGCACCCTCCCGGACTGCAACGGTTTGCCCTGACAGTTGATCGCCCTGCGTCGGCGCCGCGCGCCGACGGTCTGCGCCGAGCCTACTACGGGCCGTCGCATGGTCGCAACGCCGTGCAACTCTTTTCGATACGTGGCGGTACGACAATTGCGACGTGCTGTCGCATGCATCGTATTCTCGGGTTCCTGGCGGGCGTCCTGGTCGGCCAGTGGCTGGTCTTCGGCGGGGCGCTCTCGCCGGCCGATCTGCACATCCGCGCCTCCGCCGCCTGGAAACAGCGGGACTATCCCGAGGCGCTGCGGCTCTGGAGCCAGGCGGTGAGCCTGCAACCGGGGAACGCCGAGCTGCACTACCTACGCGGGCGGGCGCTGGCGGCGCTCGGCCTGCGCGCCTCGGCGGCCGACGCCTTCCAGGTGAGCCTGCTGCTCGAGCCCCAGTCCACGATCGCCCGCGAGGCCATCGACGGCCTGGCGGGATTGCAGCCGACAGCGGCCGGTGACGGGGAAGTCCTGGTGCCGCTCGAGTCTGGGCTCGGGGTCTGGATCGTGCCCGCCCTCGTCAACGGCCACCGCGGGCGCTTCCTGCTCGACACGGGCTATCAAGGTGGGGGATGCTCTGCTGCACGACGCGCCCGTCGTCCTGCACGACCCCGGCCCCGGCGTGGACGGGATCCTCGGCAACACTTTCCTCAGTCACTACCTGGTCACGGTCGACGCCGACCGCCGCCAGCTCGCCCTGCGCTCCCTCGCCCGCTCCGACTAAATAGATGGGGGGCCCCGAAATGGCCCCCCATACCCCCCCAGCGCTCGTCGCGCCCCGGCGAAGCCGTGGCGCGCCTCGACCCCCAGCGCTCGTCGCGCCCCGGCGAAGCCGTGGCGCGCCTCGATTTGCCGACCGACACTTAGTTATATGGGGGGCCCTGTCGGGGCCCCGCTTTCTCAAGCCGCTTTGATCACGGTCCGCTCCGCGCGGCAGTGCGAGCAGACGCCGAGCGTCAACGAGAACGCCCGATCCGACCGAAGCCGGTGCGTCACCATGCTGACCTGACTCGGCGGCAGGTTGACCGCGCCGGCAAGACAGTCGGTGCAGATGAACCCGGGGTGTTGCCGCAGGAACTCGTTGATCAGGTGGTGCGGTGCATCCATAGCCTTACCATCCGCATCGCCTCGCGGACCATGTCGTCGGGGCCCGAGATGCGAAGCCGCGCGCCCTCGAGGAGCGCGGTCGTTTCGAGGATGCACTGCCGCGGCGAGCACCAGGTGGTGATGGTGTCTTTGAGGGTGTGGAGGTCCCGTCCGAAGTACGCGAACTCGTAGCTGCGCATGACGGCCGCTCCCGTGCGAGATGAGAAAAAGCTTCCTACCCGAAGTGACAACGATGCATTCGCATCGCAGCAAGGCGAATGCCGCACCGGCGACCCGCGAATATCGCGAGTCGCGCCGGCCGGCGCCGTCAGCACGCGAACGCTGATGTTGTCGAGCGTCAATGGGCTGTCACGAATACGGATGGGAGGTCGGGGCTTGGAGTAGAATACCGCCCACTCGGCGGGCCGTTGCCCGCCGCGCATCAGACGCAGGGAGGCGGTAGATGGGCAACGCTCCGACGGCGAGTCACTCGCTCACGATCAGGCTCGAGATCCAGAACCAGCCTGGGATGCTGGGTAAAGTTACCTCCGCGATCGGCAAGGCCGGCGGCGACATCGGCGCGATCGATCTGGTCGAAGTCCGCAAGAAGACGATCATCCGTGACCTCACCTTCAAGGCCAGCGACGAGCGGCACGGGCAGCAGGTGGTCGAGCGCCTGAAGGCGATCGGGGGCGTCAAGGTCGTCCACGTCTCGGACCGCACGTTCCTCATGCACCTCGGCGGCAAGATCGAGATCAAGGGCAAGATCCCGGTCAAGACGCGCGACGACCTGTCGATGGCGTACACGCCGGGCGTGGCCCGCGTGTGCATGGCCATCCATCACGATCCCGAAAAAGCCTACACGCTGACGGTGAAGCAGAACTCCGTGGCCGTGGTCACCGACGGCACGGCCGTGCTCGGCCTCGGCGACATCGGCCCGAACGGTGCCCAGCCCGTGATGGAGGGCAAGGCGCTCATCTTCAAGGAGTTCGCGGGCGTCGACGCGTGGCCGCTCTGCCTGGCCACCAAGGACGTCGACGAGATCGTGACCATCGTCAAGGCCATCTCGCCGGCCTTCGGCGGCATCAATCTCGAGGATATCTCGGCGCCGCGCTGCTTCGAGATCGAGGAGCGGCTGCAGAAGGCGCTCGACATTCCCGTGTTCCACGACGATCAGCACGGCACGGCGGTGGTGGTGCTGGCCGCGCTGATCAACGCGCTGAAGGTCGTCAAGAAGCGCCTGCCGGACGTGCGGATCGTGATCACCGGGGCCGGGGCCTCCGGCATCGCCACCGCGAAGCTGCTGATGAAGGAAGGCGCCAAGCACATCGTCGGCTGCGACCGCGCGGGCGCGATCTACGCGGGCCGCACCGAGAACATGAACTCGATGAAGGAATGGTTCGCCAAGCACACGAATCCACGCAAGGTTCGAGGCACGGCGGGCGAGGCGCTCGTCGACGCCGACGTGTTCATCGGGCTGTCGGGGCCGGGCGTGGTCTCGCTCAAGGACGTCAAGGCGATGAACCGGGATGCGATCGTGTTCGCCATGGCCAACCCCGTGCCGGAGATCCAGCCGGAAGAGGCGGGGCCGTTCGTGCGCGTCATGGCCACCGGGCGCTCGGATTACCCGAACCAGATCAACAACTCCTGCTGCTTCCCCGGCTTCTTCCGCGGCATGCTCGACGTGCGCGCCAAGCGCGTGAACGACCAGATGAAGCTGGCGGCGGCCCATGCGCTGGCCGCCATCGTGGCCAAGAGCGAGCTGAGCGACGAGTACATCACCCCGTCGATGTTCGACGCCCGCGTCGTGCCGGCGGTGGCGGCGGCGGTCGCCGAGGCCGCGATCAAGACCGGGGTCGCCCGCAAGCAGCGACGCTGACATCGGAGACCCGTCGGGGCGGGGCGTGTCACGCGCCGCGTCAACCTCCCCACCGGGTCCTTCGCTGCTGCCGCCGGCCGTCTCGGAATGCTTCCGTATAGAACGAAAATCCGGTATGTTGTGCCGCAATTCAATCCCGGCCGCGCCGCCGGGCCGGAAACGCACGAACATCCAGGCCTGATGAACGCAATGCGCCCTACACGAGGGGAGGCCAATGAGGGCTGCTAAAGTTCCGCTCAGCGAGCTGCGTCGCGTCGTCATCGCTGCATCCGTCGGCAACATCATCGAGTGGTACGACTTCTACATCTTCGGCAGCCTCGCCTCGATCCTGGCCGTCAAGTTCTTCGAGAAGGGGCATCCGGTGGCGGCCTTCCTCAGCACGGTGGCGATCTTCTCGGTCGGCTTTCTCATCCGGCCGCTGGGGGCGTTCTTCTTCGGCTGGCTCGGCGACAAGACCGGTCGCAAGTACACCTTCATCGTCACGCTGACCGGTATGGGGGTGGCCACGGCCCTCATCGGCTTCGTTCCCTCCTACCAGACGATCGGCCTCGCCGCAGCCTTCATCCTCTTCGGCCTTCGCCTGATCCAGGGCCTGTGCCTCGGCGGAGAGTACGGGGGCGCCATCACCTACGTCGCCGAACACATCGAGGACGAGCATCGCGGCTACTACACCGGGTGGCTCCAGACGTCGCCGACGCTCGGCATCGTCGTGTCCCTGGGGACGATCATCGGTATCCGGACATACCTGGGCGTCGAGGCCTTCAACGACTGGGGCTGGCGCCTGCCGTTCATCATCTCGCTGATCCTCGTCGCGATCGCGATCTGGATCCGGCTCTCGCTCGGCGAGACACCGATCTTCCAGGACATGAAGGCCAGGGGCCGGACCACGACCAACCCGTGGCGCGAAGCGTTCATGAGCGCCAACTTCAAGTACGTCGTCATCGCCAGCGTGGTCGTGCTCGGACAGGGCTGCGTGTGGTACAGCGGCCAGTTCTGGGCGCTCTATTTCTTGCAAACCGTCAAGAAGCTGGACGTGCTGACGTCGAGCTGGATCGTCGGCATCGCCCTGCTGATCGCGACGCCGACGCTGATCTTCTGGGGCTGGCTCTCGGACAAGGTCGGGCGCAAGCCGATCATCCTCGGCGGCATGGCGCTTGCGTCGCTGACCTATTACCCGCTCTACATGGCGCTCGGCACCTATGCCACCCCCGGCAACGTCAACTACCCGATGGCGATTCTCATCGTCGTGATCCTGGTCAACTACGTGGGCATGACCTATGGCCCCATCGGCGCGTTTCTCGCCGAGTTCTTCCCGAGCCGCATCCGCTACACGTCCGTGTCGGTGCCCTATCACATCGGCAACGGCTGGGGCGGCGGGCTGGTCCCGATCGTCACGACGTCGATGTACCTCTCCACGGGCAGCGTGGGCTATGCGTTGATCTATCCCATCGTGGTGCCGGCGGTGATGTTCCTCATCGCGGTCTTCGTGATGCCGGAGACGCGCAAGAACAGCATCTGGACGGAAGGCGCGATCGAAGCGACGCGCGTCAAAGCGAGAGCGTAAGACCTCCAACGAGCGTCCCCACAATAGAGGAGCGCCCCGGGTCTCCCGGGGCGCGCCGAACGTTGGGGGTGTGGGGGCCATGTCGGGGCCCCCACGTCGATTGATCGCTTCCTCCCGCTGAGCGAGAATAGCGCCCGCCCGTTCGCGGGCATCACACTACGCACGCGAGGTCGATATGGCCAAGGCCGCCAAAGGCGACGAGCCCATCCAGGCGCTGCTCAAGGAAGATCGTAAGTTTCGCCCCCCGAAGGCGTTCGTGACGCGGGCGCTCGTGAAGAGCGAGGCGGTCTATCGCGAAGCCGCGAGGAATCCGGTGCGGTTCTGGGAGCGGCGCGCGAAGGAGCTCACCTGGTTCAAGCCGTGGAAGAAGGCGCTCGAGTGGAAGCCGCCGTACGCCAAGTGGTTCGTGGGCGGCAAGCTCAACGTCGCCTACAACTGCCTCGACCGCCACGTGCAGGGGCCGCGTCGCACCAAGGCCGCGCTGATCTGGGAAGGGGAGCCCGGCGACACGCGCACGCTGACCTACTGGGACCTGCACCGCGAGGTCCAGCGCTTCGCGGCGGCGCTCAAGAGCCACGGCGTCCGCAAGGGCGACCGCATCACCATCTACATGCCCATGGTCCCCGAGGTCGCCATCGCGATGCTCGCGTGCGCCCGGATCGGCGCCGCGCACTCCGTGATCTTCGGCGGCTTCTCGCCGGAGTCCGTGCGCGACCGCATCCACGACGCCAACTCCTCGCTGGTCATCACCGCCGACGGCGGCTACCGGCGCGGCTCGACGGTGCCGCTCAAGAAGAACACCGACGAGGCGCTCAAGGAGTGTCCGGGCGTGAAGAGCGTCATCGTGCTCAAGCGCACCGGCGAGCCCGTCAACATGCAGCACGGCCGCGACATCTGGTGGGACGATTTCGTCAAGGGCGTCGAGGCGAAGTGCCCCGCCGAGCCCATGGACTCGGAAGATCTCCTCTACCTGCTCTACACGTCGGGCTCGACGGGCAAGCCGAAAGGCATCATCCACACCACGGGCGGCTACCTCACCGGCATCACGGCCACCCACAAGTGGGTCTTCGACATCCACGAGGACGACGTCTACTGGTGCACGGCCGACGTCGGCTGGGTCACCGGCCACTCGTACGTCGTATACGGCCCGCTCGCGAACGGCGCCACGACCGTCATGTACGAGGGCACGCCCGACTTCCCCGACAAGGACCGCTTCTGGCGGATCATCGAGAAGCACGGCATCACGATCTGCTACACGGCGCCGACGGCCATCCGCACGTTCATGAAATGGGGCGAGGAGTATCCGCGGCGTTGCGACCTCTCCTCGCTGCGGCTGCTCGGCAGCGTCGGTGAGCCGATCAATCCCGAGGCGTGGGTCTGGTACTGGAAGGTCATCGGCGGCGGCCGCTGCCCCGTGGTGGACACGTGGTGGCAGACGGAGACCGGCCACATCCTCATCACGCCGCTGCCCGGCGTGACCGTGCTCAAGCCGGGCTCGGCCACGAAGCCGTTCCCCGGCATCGATGCCGCGGTGCTGGACGAGCGGGGGCGTGAGGCCAAGGCCGGCTACCTGGTGATCCGCAAGCCGTGGCCCGGCATGCTGCGCGGGATCTGGGGCGACCCGGACCGCTACGTGAAGCAGTACTGGTCCAAGTACAAGGACATCTATTTCACCGGCGACGGCGCCAAGATCGACAAGGACGGCTACTTCTGGCTGCTGGGCCGTGTGGACGACGTGATGAATGTCTCCGGCCACCGCGTGTCCACCATGGAAGTCGAGTCCGCGCTGGTTGACCACAAGTCTGTCGCCGAGGCCGCTGTCATCGGCAAGAACCACGACATCAAGGGGCAGGCGATCGCGGCCTTCGTCACCGTCAAAGGCGGCATCGACGGCACGGCTGCCCTGATGGACGAGCTCAAGTCGCACGTGGCCAAGAAGATCGGCGCGCTGGCCCGGCCGGACGACATCATCTTCTCGGCCGAGCTGCCCAAGACCCGCTCCGGCAAGATCATGCGGCGGCTGCTGCGAGACATCGCGGAGGGCCGGGCCCTGGGCGACACCACGACGCTGGCCGACCCCGCCGTGGTCGCGTCGCTCAAGACGAAGTACGAGGACCAGGAGGGCTGACGCGGCTGCCTGTTTCCTGGCCAGTTGTGTCAGCCTGGACTACGGAAACTGTCCGGTCTCCGGGCACTCTGCCCAGGAACGGGCCCTCCGTAGCCCCGTGGTCGGACCCCACATTGTTGTTTTCCCGAGTGAATTCCAACACCACCTCCTCCGTCTGAGGTACGGCATAGGGGTTGCACCTACCGCGGCCCCGAGGCTCACGGAGGCGACACAATGGACATCCGGAAGCGGCTGGAGACGGATCTGAGAGAAGTGGTGGGTCGGCTGCGCCAGATGGGTGGGTCTGCGGCCCTCGAAGAGCTGCTCGGCCCGGGCGAGCACTGGGCGTACGCCGATGAGGTCGACGAGATCCAGGCCAACGAGCGGCGCGAGATCGGATTCGCCACGCGCGAGCTGCTGGTGGAGCGGGTCAACCGCATCACCGCCGCCCTCGATCGCCTGAATGACGGCGAGTACGGGACGTGCGTGGAGTGCGGCGAGAAGATCGCTCCTGCTCGGCTGCGTGCATTACCGGAAGTTCAGACCTGCGTGCGTTGCCAGGACCGCCTGGAGCGGCGTGGCCGCCAGCTCGAGCTCGAGCCCGTCGAGGTCGAGGCCGGCGCCGACGACGACTAGACAGCCCACTCGCGACTGCATCACGGGGCCGGGAGCGATCCCGGCCCCGTTTTTTTGGGGGGCCATCTCGGGGGCCCCCATGTTTCGTCGGTCCCATTTTTCTGTAGGCTAGGGCGGTGCGCACGCCCGTGCTCGACGCGCTCCGTCCGCTCGTCCGCGGCGCGTCCCGTCTGTACTTCGGCCTCGACCTGCGCGGCACCGAGCACATCCCGGCCCGAGGCGCGCTCGTCGTCACGCCGAACCATCAGACCTTCGCCGACCCGGTGCTGGTCACCATCCCGATCCGGCGCCGCGTCTATTACATGGCCTGGCGGCGGCTGTTCGAGGTGCCGCTGCTGGGCCGCGCGATCCGCCTGCTGCGCGCGTTCCCCGTCGATCTGGACGGACGCGATCCGGGCGCGGTGCGCGAGGCCCGCCGCCGCCTGGTGGACGAAGACGGCGTCGTGATGATCTTCCCGGAGGGCGGGCGCAGCGTCGATGGCAGGCTCGGTCGATTTCACCTCGGCGCGTTCCGGCTGGCTGCCTCGCTCGGGGTCCCTGTGCTGCCCGTGACGATCTCGGGTGGCCACGAAGCCTGGCCGCCTGGGCGCCGCTTCCCGCGCCGCGGTCGGATCACGATCACCTACCATCCGGCGCTGGCCGTCAACCCCACGACCGACTCACGCGCCGCCGCCCACGACCTCGCCGAGCGCGTGCGTACGGTGATCGCCAGCGTGCTGTAGAGGAGCGCCCCGGCCCCCCGCCGGGGCGGTGCGGGAGATCGAACACGGTAGATAGAGGAGCGCCCCGGCCCCCCGCCGGGGCGGTGCGGGAGATCGAACACGGTAGATAGAGGAGCGCCCCGGCTCCGCCGGGGCGGTGCGGGAGATCGAACACGGTAGATAGAGGAGCGCCCCGGCTCCGCCGGGGCGGTGCGGGAGATCG
>Ga0137409_10000466_pt1 | contig 44213 bp, 85 predicted proteins | sample CZODoug1_16funga_FD_122059 | JGI IMG/M metagenome (GOLD analysis project Ga0137409, IMG submission 122059) | Vadose zone soil fungal communities from Angelo Coast Range Reserve, California, USA - CZODoug1_16fungal (Hybrid Assembly) | ecosystem: Environmental > Terrestrial > Soil > Vadose zone...
ATGGCGCGAGCCTCGCGTCCTTTTTGGGCTCTACCAAGGACCCAAAGAGCGTTGTAGAGAGGCAACAGATGTGCTCTCCTCACCATATCGTATTGAAGGGAGCGAGAGGAGGAAATGCAGGCACAGCAGCTGCCCATGTCCAGTTCCCCGCGCCGAATGTGTACTGTCCTATGAGGCGCGTGTATGGCTTGCCATCTACCTCGAACGCATCATCATAGCGATACTGCGGATACGTGGCAGCAGGATGCTCTAGCGTCTTTCCTGCCAATGGTCCGCCAATACATGGTCCTGTTGACATGAGCCTTCTCCTGCTAGCCTGATGATGTGACTGTGACCACGACACCGGGCACTGATGCGAGTGCCCACCAGTGAAGAGTCGTGATGAGTGGCAATGCATATGGATTAGGAGACTGCAGATAACTCTCCGTCAACACATGCCCGACTGCATTGGCTGCGGGCTGCGACGCCGCTGCTATCAACTGCAGCGAGCTAGGCGAGCTTAACAGTATTGGTCCCAAGCCAAGATCCACATACGCAGCATTGCCAACTGTGACTTGTGCCGTACCAGCAGCCATCTATGCTCTCCTGCTCTTCATCGCCCGCGCCATCGCAGCGGGAAAGGATGTGCGCGTCTCCGCCGTCATGCTGGCAACGAAGTCGTCCTCGAATGGCATCTTCGCCGGGACCTGCACGCTTGGGCGCAGCAGATACATGAGCTTCACGCGCCTGCGCTTCCCCTTGCCCACGCGCTGATATATGGCGAGCCCTCTGCCGCGATCAGCGACGAACGTGTTCTGCAGATTACGCGGCATCTGCGACTTGCGCACGCCATGCGCGCCAACGCTGATGTTCTTCTCCACAGGGATGGCGAGGTTCGAGCCACGCGCCTGCTTGGTTCCGCCCTTGTCGAGTCTCTTCAGAACACCGCGACCAGTCTGATCGAAGATCTCTACACGTAGCGAGGCCTTCGTGGCCGAAGGACCACGACGCAGCGCATAGCGAATGTATGATGGGTTGCGCGCGCGGACGTGCAGCGGCCACTCGCGCACGAGAAGCTCTCGCGTGTTCTCGGCTGCCTTGTTCAGTGCCAGCGCAAGCGCAAACGGCACCTGATCCTGTGCAGCTCCTAGTGTCCTGGCCTGCCGCTCGAAGTCGCGCAGGTCAAGTTGGATGTGGAATATTTATATTTCTCCGCAAGGGGCGAACCACGTGCTGAACAGCAACTGCATTTTGAGGCATTCAGCAATATGGCGCTAAGGTGGACCTGCGAGCGCTTTACGCGCCAACAAGCTCCCGCACGTTGACGGCGACGACTGCGTCGCGTCCTAGAAGCTTCACCGAGACGCGGGCTAGGCCCACGTCATCGAGACCAACGAATCTCCCCAGCTGTCCACTGAGAAGGCCGTAGAGACCACGAACCGACTGCCCTGCAAAGAACTGCTGCAGCTTCTCGCGGTAATGAATCAGCATCGCAACATCGATGTACCCGCGCTCATCCTCACATCTGCGCAGCATTCCGATGAACTTGCTCGGGATGATGGAGCCGGGTCCCTCGAACATGTGCTCGACCCCCTTGACGTGGACAACCTCGTCCCTCGTCTGATCGGTCACATAAACGAATGTGTAGTTTGGGAACAGCGACATCGTGGCACGCACACCGGCCGCGCTGCGAAGACCACGATACTCGGGATGATAGTTCTCGATGCCTGCAAGAGAGAAGTTCTTGATCGCGTTCCGACACGACTCTCGCCAAGTTCTGACGACTGTCCAGTGTCTGCGCTGCGCCATGAAATCCTCTTCTCCTTGCGATGATGTGGGGGCTGGTCGAACGGGGGGATGCAAACCAACGCGGCAAGCTGCCACAGCCCGGCCGCCGCCGCAAGCCCCCTAGTCGCGTATCGGATGCATACGCGCATGTCCGTGTATGAGCGCGCGCGCGCTACGTGAGGAAAATCAATATTCAATACATGCGTGCTTATGCCATTGAGATCATTCGCAAAACGACGTATTGAATCCCAGTATTGAGTATCAGAGCTGGCACCACAAAATGAGTACAAAACATGCCCCCCGGTCATCAAACCCTATAACCACCTGCATAAATTCATCGTCGATGACGGGAAAATTCCACTCCTTCTCTATCGCTCCTCGACTTTCGCGGCCGTTTTTCGCACCCGAAACCACGCGCACCTATACTCTAGCGACGACACTCGTCTCAAAGCCTGTAACCAGCGTGAGTCGTCAGCTAAAACTGATTCAAAAGAACTCTCCTAGGAACTTTAGTTGTGGAGAATGCGAAAAAATTCCACTCCTTTTCTATCAGCACCATGCTTTCTCGGCCGTTTTCGAATGTCGTGAAGAATTGCGTCTATGTTTTACCGGCGCATTCGTCTGTGGCCCTGTACTCTAGTGAAACCTCGTCGACTCTGTTTACTGCTGCCATTTCGTCGATTTTCGCTCAGTGCAAGCCATTCTCCTCACGTTCTCCCCCTTGTTTTGGACCACTTCAATACAAAATAAATAATCCAATACGGAGAGCTACAGCCCGTAGCACGGTAGGATATTGCCACTGTGGCGGCGATCGCCACATTGACAAGCCGGTCCAAACCTTGACGTTGCGGGCGCCCGCCCCCCGGCCCATAATGCCCCGGCATAAACCAAACGGGGCTCGACCATGCACCTACACCACGCTGCCGCCATCGCGCGGATACCGCAGCACTGGAGGACGTTCATTCGACGATACTACGCTCTGCCGGCGCACGTGAGCCTCGTCCACTCGCTCCTGCGACGCGGCATAACCCACACGGACCTCACGCTCATGCTCGCTCGCCGGCGCGGCGCGCACTCCGCCCTCGCGGCTCTGCTCGGCCGGCCCGTGCTGCTGTGTCCCCCGTGCCGTCTCAACTACCGGGTCAACGGCCCACCGTCCTGCGTCGCGGCCGTCAGCTGGCGCGACAAGCGCATAACGTACGTGGACCGGGGAGCCACGCGATTATATGGAAGTCTCCTCAGAAAAAATTGTACGCCGCGCAACCTGCGCGCCAGCGGCGTGCCGTGGCGGACCCTGGACCGCGTGTACAGGTCCGGGGCGATGAGGATAGCGCCGTGAGCACGCTGCACTCCATGTATCGCGTGCACTACGTCATGCGAGGCTCGGCAGTCGTGCACGAGTCTGCCAATGGTCCGTTCGACTATAGAGGCAACGCGATGGCCGAGAGGAACCGCGTCTTCAGCGAGAACCTGGACGTCGAGGAGTGCTGGATGCAGAACAAGCAGCTGCGATCGGGACGCAGACTGAGGAGGAGGTGGAGACCATGACCACCGCGCGAGAGATCATGCAGTTCATCCTTTGTCTCGTCATCCTCGCCGCCGTCACTTGGCCGCTGTGGGGCCTTGGCAGGATGGCCTGGGAGAGGTGCGCGGACTTCTGCGTCGAGGAGACGAGACCGTGATCGCGCTCATCGCGCTCATCGCGTTCGTCGTCGGCCTCGTCGTGGGAGTCGTAGTCACGGCCAGGGTCATGGCGCGTACTGCGGCGCGCATGATCATCGAGGAGCGAGAGAAGAGATGACCGAGCGATACTACGCGCAGAGCACGATCGTGCCGGAGATCTTCAGGTCTCTGCACACCACCGCGTGGCTGCTGTTCGACCGCGAGCGTCTCTCGCCGCATGGCGAGGCGCAGCCGATAGCCATGTTCGTCAACCGCAACTGCGCCTTCGAGGCGCGAGACGCGCTGAACGAGAGGGAGAGAAAGAAGAATGAGGATAGACCAGTACGGTGACAGCCCAGAGCTGTTGTTCCACATGGGATTGTTCCTGGCCGTGATGGGCCTGATCCTGCTCGGCATGGCTGCGCTCCTGATCCTGAGGTCGTATGCATGAGACTAGAGGAGAAGAGATCATGAGCCTAGCAGAACTGGAGAGCATGCCGCGCGACGAGTTCATCAGAAAGTACGAGGCGCGCTTCATAGACTACTGGCGAGAGAGCATGCGACAGCGCGTCCCTCGCCCAGAGGAGGGAGACTACGGCAACGTGCGCATGCTCGTGCGCTGCAATGCCGCCACGCTCTGGGATCTCATGCACGGCATGGTGGCGTCGTGAGGAGCGCTGTCGTCTTCGCGGTCGTGTTCGCCGCCAACTGCGTCCTGCTGTACTCTGCCTGGATATGGCTGCCGTGGCTGTTCCCGGCATTCGTCGCGTGGGCACTGGCGTCCCTCGCCGTCTTCGTCAGGCAGCTGGCACTGCCGTGATCATCGAGCCATTCGAGGAGACCATGCGCATGAGCGAGAAGATGACAAGAGACGAGAAGATAGAGATCATCGTCGGACAGGGCGTCTGGTGCGACTGGATCTTCGCGGCGACGCTGGCCGTCGTACCGATCCTGATGATCGTCGCCATCGAGGGCGGCATCCCGACGTGGATGGCCTGTCTCATCACGTTCGTCGAGACCGCATGGTGGTTCTCGACGAGACTAATGAGGGCGCTGCACGCAAGCATGAGGAGCAGGGAGCGCGAGTGCTGACGTACAAGCCCAACAAGACGGCGACCCTGCACGCGGCCTATCGCGGCAGCGTGCGAGTCGGCTACGTCGCGGAGTCGACGCGCGGCGGGTACACGTGGAACCTGTACATGCTGCGCCCGGCCGGCGGCGGGTACATGGGCAGGTGCGACACCATGGAGAAGGCGAGGCAGGAGATGAGCGAGAGCTTCCTGTCGTGGATGAGATGCGCAGACCTAATAGAAAACAGATAGGAGCAATGAACATGACCTACGGACAATTGTTTGCGGCGTACTGGGCCGCGTGCGTCGTGCTGCCGGCCACGGTGGTCGTGGCTGGTGCCGTGGTCGTCGCCGCCGCCCCGGTACTGGCGACGGCGATTCCCATCATGCTCACAGCAGCCGCTGCGGCAAGGATCATGGGAATTGAGCAGGGCAGTGACGCAGACCTGATGGAGACGACAAGATGAGACTGGATCGCAACGTCGGCGCCTCGGGACGCGGCAAGTACGGCATCGTGAGCAATCGCAGGCTTCAGGAGCTATTGAAGCCAGGACCGAATGCAGATTATCTTCCTCAGAAGATCGCCAGTGCCGTCAAGACTCTGGAGGACCTCGGCATCCTCGACTGGGGAGTCACGCCCGACACCGAGTTCTTCGTGATCAAGCTGCGCGACAAGAACGCGTCGCACGCGCTCCTGTCGTATGCGAGAGCCGCCAACATCGACGACCCTGAGTATGCAAACGATGTCTTTGCACTAGCCCAGCGCGCCAATGACCATCCACACATGAAGAAGCCAGACTGAGGAGAAACCACCATGACCATCGACGCAAACTCACTCCGCCTCGTCTCCGAGATGGCCGTCGCCCGCGACATTCGCGTGTCGCTGGTGTCGGACGGACTCCAGCTCGTGCGGACCGAGCACATCGGCAACAGAGTGCGGGAGAATCGCAAGATGATCTCCTACATCGAGCTCGACGCGCTGGTGCTGCCTCTCGAGACGATCGAGACCATGATGAACCGGATGGTCTCCGAGATGAGCGCGCCGCCGAGAGCCGAGCCCGACGCGCACATGCCGCAGCACGCCGCGACCGGCGAGCCGCTGGCCGCGCGTCTCACGCATCCCAACCTCGCGCTCGCCACTGCCGCCGTCCCCCCGGTCGACGCCACTCAGCGAACGACGATCGGGGGGATGCATCCGGACGACCCGGCGCACAGGGAGCTGCTGGAGAGCGGGATGCAGCGCGACTACGTGATCCTCACGCCCGAGGAGAGACATCGCGGATACGTGCGGCCGGTTCGCCGCAGCTACGTGCACGTGGGTCTGCAGGAGCCGTACCAGCTGCGCGACGTCACCGAGGAGGAGCGCGGGAAGTACGAGGGCTGCGAGTACGTCAAGTACGAGAAGTATCTCGAGAGTCGCGCGCCGCTGGTCGGTCGCTTCTGGACGCAGGCCATGCTGGATCGCGTGAACAAGGGCTGCTGCGCCACCACGACGATGTCCATCGAGATCGCCGAGACCTATGCCCGCAAGCCTGACTTCTACGACGCGACGTACTGCTCCACTTGCGGGAGGCACTACCCCGTGGAGGAGTTCACGTGGGCCGGGACAAAGGAGCTCGTGGGATCGTGACGAGGCAGTGCGACATCTGTCACGCGAGGATGACGCCGGACGATGAGAGGCGCATCAGGATGCGACTCGACGGCATGATGGTGGAGGTCAGGACCGGGAGGGACGGCGTCTGGGATGCCGGCAGCTACTGTCATCGCTGCGTCGTGGAGACAATCCTGAATGGCGAGGACATGGAGGAGAAGAGGGAATGAGAACACTGCCGCCGACCAACGAGTACCGATGGGACGATGATGTGAGTCCTCCTGTGGAAGTACAGGAGGAATCACACTCTCGCGTCCTCTCACTGGAGGACCTCGACACCGACGCAATCATGCGCGAGATCATGGAGGGAGTGGAGGAGCAGGCACCGTTGTTTCTCAACGAGCCGTCCCCCGAGTTCCTGAACATGCTGCAGGAGCTGGACGACCTTGCCCGCGTGCCGTTATGCATCAGGAGGACGGGATGAGAATCATCCGATCGGATCTCAACGGCAATTTGGACCGCACCATCGTACACGGAAGTGATCTCTGCGTGGTGGTCGACAACACGACGCGCGTCGCGCTGATCAAGCTGCTGGAGCAGCAGTCCTCGATCAGCATGCGACTTCACGCCGGACTCGACGCGAGAGAGGTCGAGCTGATCCTGCAGTTCCTGAGCCTTGTTCGTTAATCAGCAGCAAAGGACAGAATGATGTCATGGAATCCGGAATCATATACGAGCCCAGAAGTGCGAGAAGAGATCAAGCGCATAGACAAACTCGGCAATCGGATCGTCGAAGACCATGCTGCAATCGTTTCAAAGCGCAAAGAGGCTGAACAGTTAGAGTATAATGCCAGGAAGCTGCGCCGCGAGGCGGATGATATAGAACGTCTCCTAGAGACGGCGCGGCGTTCTCTTTAACATCACAATAAGGAAAGAAGAGGACGTGAGCACGCGACAGGGTCTCATTCACTACACGGCGTCGTGCCTCGAGTGCGAGGCCGGCGTCGTGGCCCGCAACGCTCAGGCGTGGGCGCACAGTCACGCTCGCACGACCGGTCACGCCGTCGAGCTGCAGCTGGGCTATCGCGTGACCAGCGACGATGTAGTCGTGACAAGAAAGAAGAAGGAGAGGATAAGATGACGACACTAAGGAAGTTTTTAGTCTGCTATCTTGGCATGGGGAATGGTCTCACTCTGAGGGAGTCATTCGGCACCAAGCAGGAGGCACTACATTATCTTGAGACTGCCGACTTCAGCAACAGTTCTCTGGAGAGCACCGTCTTCTTCATCATGGATGCGACGGAGTTCAGCACTGATGATAGACCCTACGCGGAGCGCGCCGAGGGCTACACCGCGTTCGACCCAGAGCTCCAGTCCGATCGAGACGCCGACCCACAGAGACTCACGCGACGCACGCCTGCGGACCAGATGCGATACGTCCTGGAGGAGATACGGGATCATGCCGCTGCAAAGGGCGGTAAGTGGGCGACGAGCACTGCGGAGATGTGCCTTGCCGTGCTGAAGGGAGAGAAGTAATGGGAACCAAGAACAATCCAGGGAGGTTCGACTGCCACGCCAGCGCCGAGCCGGACGAGCCGCTGTTCACGCTGCTGGGACGCGATCGCCTCGCCGGGCATCTCGTCAGCATCTGGTCCAAGGTAAAGATGGGAGACATGGAGGCGGTTGGCGTCGTGTTCCTGGACATGCTGCACAAGCACGCCGTGGCCTACGGCATGGAGCCGGACGTGGAGAGGGCGGACGAGGCGATGCAGTGCGCGCTCGAGATGTTCAGGTTCCGCGAGAAGCGAGAGGAGCGAGAGGAGCAGCAGAGATGACCGAGAAGAGGGAGTTGTTCGCCACGGCCCGCGTGACGCTGACGGTTGAGATCGACGCGGCGTCCTGGCAGGTGTCGTCGTCCGCAGAGCAGATCTTCGAGGCCGCTGGCCGCGAGGCGGAGAACAGACTCAGCATACTGCTGCAGAAGGAGCGCGGCATCCGCGTGGTGGGAGGACCGACCGTGACGCTCGTCACTGGCGTCGTGAGAAAGTGACCGTCGACGACGGCCTGCGGCCCCTCATCCATCAGCACCTGCCTCACGTTCACTGGCAGACGATAGAGACGGGCGCCGTGGCGGCGGGCGTGCCGGACACGAACGGCTGCATAAGGGGGATCGAGTTCTGGGTCGAGTGCAAGTCCACGGACGCGTGGGCCGTGGTCATGCGGCCGGCGCAGACGGGCTGGATAGCCCGGCGGGTCCGGTACGGCGGGCGGGTACACGTGGCGGTGCGGCGCAGGCACGAGGGCGGCCCGAGGCTCGGGCAGCCCGTGGACGAGCTGTGGCTGGTTCCGGGGCTGCTGGTCAGGCAGCTGGTGGTCGGCGGTCTGCGGTCGCTCGACGGCCGCCCAGGTGTAACGCGGTGGGCCGGCGGGCCGCGACGCTGGGACTGGCCCGCCGTGCTGGCTGCCATGGTGCGGCCGGCCGGGGCCGTCGCGCTGACGGCTCGCTGACGCAGCAGACATGCGAGGCCAGTGGGCCACGGGCCTCGCCCAGGCCGAGGCCCGTGGCCCCTACTATCTTACCGCCACCGCAACGGCTCCCATCAGCACCACCACCACGCCCGCCAGCGCGAGAGCGACGATGCCCGTGACCAGTCCCGGCCCCGTGCCGCTCAGCCGCACGGCCTCCGCCAGCGTGTCACAGCACAGCCCGCACCTGCACTCGAAGTGAGTACTGAGACTGTGCGGCGGCTCGCGCATGCGCGCGCTCATCTCGTGAATGTGAAAGATGCTCATCTGCCCCGTTCTCCTTGTCTGGCCTCCTTGGCCTCTACACTATCTGCTTGTCGTCGACCGCGATGCTCAGGTAGGTCATGTCGTCTCCCACCGCATCGAGGCACAGCACGCCTGCATCCGACCGGAGCACCAGTCCGTGTCCGGCCCCGAGGTCGGTCTCCTCCACTACCACGCCCGGCGCGAGGAACGGCGCCAGCGCCAAGCGCAGACCCTGGTTCTTCATCGCCACGCGCATTCTTCGACTCTCCTCCCTGAGAGTGCGATCCATCGCCTGCCTGTTCCTGCAGTCGTCGTGTCTGGTGCGCCTCGTCATGGTCGTCCTCTCCTCTTCAGTCGGCCGACGTTGAACGTCTCGGCGATGTCGTCGCAGATGCGAAGGAAGCTTCTCACGCATCTCTTGATCCTGCTCCACGCTCTCGTCATGGGTCGTCTCCCTCAAAAGAAAAGGGGACCGGCGATTGCCGGCCCCCTAAAGGCTAGTGCTGGTGCGGTGCCAGTTTAGGCCGACACCTTGATGTGCTTGCTCTCGGTCATCTTGCGGATGACCCAGCTGTCGGCGCCGCGCTTCTTCGCCTCGCCGACCGTCTTGCCGTTGCTGGCCAGCACGGCCGCCGCCAGATTGCCGCGCGCCGTGCCCTCGGTGTAGGGGTTCTCGCCCTTCTTGAGAACGGTGATCCTGCGCTCGTCGCCGGCGACGCTGCGGGCGGCGCCGTTGCCGGAGGCCTTGGCAACCTTCTTCGTCGCGGCCTTCTTGGCGGTCTTCCTCACGGCCTTCTTGGCCTTGCCTGCAGACTTGCGGGGCCTGCGGGCAGTGGTGGTGTCGGTGGTCTCGCTCATGGTCTTCTCCTCGGTTCTGGGGGAGCTCCTGCGCCCGCCCTGGTTGGTCTCACTCTTGGCGTCCAGCCCCGTCCTGAACTCTCTGATCAGAGCGTCCAGGCTGTTGCAGGCAGCCTGCCCGACCTCGACGGTGCTGAAGTCCAGCGTGAGGTCGTGCGGCACACTTACACCTAAATCGTGAGCCGTGGCAAGCATCTCGGAGTGACTGACCTGCAGTTCCTCAAGTTTCCTCGTCGTCATGGTGTCTAACCCCGTGGTTTGATTGATGCATTAGCGCATCCTGATGCAGCCCAAGGCTGGCTGCATCCGGCTGAGCTAGCTGGCTAGTTGTGGTCGTCGTCGACGTAGCGATCGTCCGCCTCGTCCGCCTCTGCATCGGAGGCAGTGCTCGTGGTCTCGTCCTTCGCCTCCGCCACGTAGGCATGCACCGAGGGACCAATGGCCAGCTTGCGCTCCCTGACGTCCTGCGAGACGATGTAGACTCTTCTATCGCCCTTCTTCTCATTGGTTCGCATGCTCTCTATCTTGAGCGTTGCAATCGGCTCGCTCGAGATGTGCGCCTCCTGCAGATGCAGCACGCACTCGAGAACCCTGCGCCGCACCTGCACGTCCAGGAGATACTGGCTCTCCGCAGAGATGTAGAAGATCGAGCCCTGCTCTCCCACGATCATCGTCTCCTTGAACGCGACCCACCTCTGGTTGATCTGCACCGTGACGTACTGCGCCAGCTCAGTCTCGTAGTCCGCGATTATCCTGTCGATCACGCTCATGTTCTCTCCTTCTGCTGCTGCGTCGTGCTCTTGCTCATCACCGGGCGCCACGGCTCCACGGGATGTCTCGTGCGCCCGTGCAGCCTGTCCCAGAATCCCGGCGAGGCCGCAGGCGCGTGCGTCTTGACGAGATTGTACACGTGCCCGCCGTACTGCTCCAGGTTGACTATCGTGTAGCACTCCTCCGGGCTGTAGCGCGGCACGGGCCGTTTCTCTTTTGTGGGATCCCACGGCTCGAACAGCCACTGCATCGCCACCCCCGGCAGCACGACTCCGTACAGCGGACCAGCCGGGGGTGCGAGGTTGGCGAGGTAGTCGTGCCAGATGGGTCTTGGTCTCGCGGACGTGCTGGTCATCGATGATCCTCGTAGCCGTCTGGATTGTTCTGCGCAGGGCGCAACTTGCCTCGCTCCAACTGGCGCTGTCTCTTGTCTGCCGCGAGCACGTGCTCGCGGCGCAGCTGCTCCAGGCGCCACACGCGCATGATCTCCGGGTCGACGACGACGGGGAATATCTCCCCGCCGCAGGCGTCCAGCGCGTCGGCCCATGCCAGCACCTCGCGGTACGGCATGCACAGTCGCCGCGAGGCGAAGAGGTAGGGACAGGATGGGAACTCCTGCATGCTTTGATTCTCCTTCTGGTTCGATCTATGGACACGGTTCTCTCAGATATGGCGGTCTCGATCTACGGACGCGGTGCTCTCATGTAGGCTCGTCTCGATCCTTGGTTGCAGTTCTCTCCAGCACGTCGTCTCGATCCGGGTCTACGGTGCTCTCTTTACGTATGACTCGCTTGCAGGCCTCGGTGCTCTTCATCAAAGGTGGCTCGATCACGCGTTTCGGTTCTCTCGGAGCGATTGTCTCGATCTGTAGCATCAGTTCTCTCAGTGCGTTCGCCTCGATCGATGGGATCAGCTCTCTCAGTGCATCTGTCTCGCTCTTGAAATACGATTCTCTCAGTGGGATCCGTCTCGCTCCGGGGCATCAGTGCTATCCAGAGTTACGACTCGCTCAGGCGTATTGGTTCTCTCGCATGTTGCGGCTCGCTTCACGAACTCGGTACTCTCGTGACTATCAGGCTCGATCTTGCTGTTCGGTTCTCTCGGTACGCTGCGTCTCGATCTCTCGGTTTGATGCTCTCATCAACATCGTCTCGATCTCATAGCACGATGCTCTTGTTCATGTCTTCTCGATAATTTCATTCGGTACTCTTCTCAGTGACGTCTCGATCCTTAGTTACGGTGCTCTCAAAAATCAACGGCTCGATCTCTGGTTACGATGCGCTCGAAACAAACGACTCGATCTCGGGTTACGATGCACTCCACCACGCAGACGTCTCGATCACGGACCACGGTTCTCTCTTTAACACACGCCTCGCTCGACAACCGACGAAACAGTCGGCATGCTTCGGCTCGATCACACGTTTCGGTTCTCTCGCATTGAGAGTCTCGATCTCTTCATACGGTTCTCTCTTTATAACCGTCTCGATCACTTGGTTCGGTGCTCTTTCCTCCCCATGTCTCGCTCTACATCTTATGGTGCTCTCGCACAACTTGGCTCGATCTTTTTACGCGCTGCTATCTTGCGATGCGTCTTGATCACTTGCCTAGGTTCTCTTCAGAATGACGCCTCGATCGCTACGTTCGGTTCTCTCGTAGTTCGTCGTCTCGATCCACTGATACGATTCTCTCTTCATCTAGCGTCTCGCTCGACGCATGCGGTGCTGATCCGATATGCGACTCGCTCCTGCTTTCCGGTTCTCTTCGTTAGCTGCGTCTCGATCTGCAGCTACGGTTCTCTTGCGATGAACGTCTCGATCTGTCCCTCCAGTCCTCTTATGTCAGGCGTCTCGATCTGCTCGTAGGGTTCTCTGATGGTGCGCGTCTCGATCTGCCATTACGATGCTCTCGCTCAAGTAGTCTCGCTTTACGCTTGCTCTTAACGATTCTCTCCTGGGATGCTGACTCGATCCGACGCTTAGGTTCTCTCACTATTAACGTCTCGATCGCTGTACTCGGTGCGCTCTGCTCAGGTGTCTCGATCGCTGTACCACGTACTCTCTTGTAGATCGTCTCGATCCACTTTTTCGGTTCTCTCCATGAGGACGTCTCGATCCTGGGCTTTACGATGCTCTCGTGATAGACTTCTCGATCTCAAGTCGCGGTGCTCTCTATCTAATCATCTCGCTCTGGCGATTCGGTTCTCTCAAGCATTCTCGTCTCGATCAATGGAACCACGGTTCTCTCACGGTTTTCGTCTCGATCTTGGTGTGACGATGCCGTCACGCTGGTCGTCTCGATCACTAGATCCGGTTCTCTCAAAGCTACTAGTCTCGATGAATGGACCCGATGCTTTTACGTCGCTCGCCTCGATCTGGCGATGTGCTGCTGTTTACCTCGTCGTCTCGATCAGTCCTCCCGGTTCTCTTACGAATGACGTCTCACTCCATCACAACGATGCCATCAGGTCTTCCGGTTCGATTCTACAGATCAGTACTCTCCGTGTATTCGTCTCGATCCAGAGATACGGTTCTCTTCTTCGATCACGTCTCGATCGATGATGTCGGTTCTCTAGAGGGCTACGACTCGCTCTGCCATTACGATGCTCTGCGATGGCACGTCTCGCTCTGCCGTCATGATGCTCTCTAGTAGTGCGGCTCGCTCTTGCCGGTCGATACTATCTTTAATAGCGACTCGCTCCGTCGCTACGGTTCTCTCGTGAGAGGCGACTCGTTCACCACACACGATTCTCTTCTGCTGTGCAACTCGCTCTTCGTGCAGGGTTCTCTCCATGCAACGCGGCTCGATCACTCTAAACGATTCTCTCTCATCCCATGTCTCGCTCGGACATTACGATTCTCTATCGAACTTCGTCTCGCTCTGCGATTACGATTCTCTCTGTGTCAACGTCTCGATCACCTCACACGATTCTCTTGTAGTGAACGCCTCGAGTGCCGACGCGGCTCGTCACCGCGCCGGCAGACCACTCCCTGCTACTGCAGGCCAGCCTCGTCGCCCCCCGGCCTCGGGCCGTAGTGATAGGCCTCGTCGAAGCCCGGAAACAGGTCGGAGTGCGGCACCTTGACCAGATGCGCGTGGCCCATCACCGCGATGGCGAAGGGCTTGGGCGGCGCCTGATTGTAGTGGTTCCAGTACATGACCGCGTGCAGGTGGCTCAGGAAGATCTTCGCGGTGATGTTGCACGCCTGCCGGTCGAGATTGCCGGGGGGAAGCTTGCCGGTGGCCAGGATGGCCTTCCACTCGGCGGAGTGCGTGAAGAAGGTCTTCGCCCGCTCGGCGAACTTGCCGGCCTCGTTGCGCTCGATGAGCAGCTCCTTCCTGCGGCGATAGAACGCGCCGTAGAAGCTCTTCTCGCTGCCGCTCGTGCGCTTGGCGCACTCGCCGAAGTGATAGCACAGCTGCTTGACGTGCGGGTTGAACGGACGCTTCTGGCCCTTCTCCCACTTGCAGGTGGGGTCGAGACCGGCGAAGCGCCAGAAGTGCCCGGCCGTCGGCGCCACCTCGATGTTGAGATGGGCCAGCATGCCGGCGGCGATGACGGGACCGACGCCGTACTGCGTCATCATCCAGCGACCGACCGGGTTCTCCTGCGCGTAGCTCTCGAGCATCTTCTGGATCTCGCGCTCCATGACGGCGAAGCCGTCGCCCATGTAGCTGAGAGCAGAGATGCGCTCGGGGACCGGCTCCTCGCTCTTGTGCCGCAGCTGCATGTCCGCGCGCTTGCGCATCTCCTGCACCGCGTAGTAGTCCGAGACGAGGAATCTGGCCTCCGGGTTCGTGAGCCTCGCGGCCTGCAGAACCATCTCCTTGCTCGACTTCGGTATGCTCGTGTCTGTTCTCTTGACCATCTTGGTCTCTCCTGTTGTGCTGTTAAATAGATATCTTGCCTTGCCTGCCTAGACGCACCATGCCCGAACGAGCCATGACCTGCCAGACCATGCCTGCCTTGCCAATCATGACGTACCGTGACCTGCCAATCAAACCGAGACAAGCCCCGCCTTGCCTGCCTGACCAGACCACGCCATGCCCAACCCCGCCCCGTCAAACCACGCCTTGCCTAACCACGCCTGCCCTGCCAGACCGGTCCCCGCCCCAACATGACCAGCCGTGCCCCGCCATGCCCTGCCTGCCATGCCAGACCCAGCCCAGCCAGTTAAAGCCAGCTGCGACCATGCCTGCCATGCCTGACCACACCATGCCGCGCCAAGCCAAGTCACACCAGGGCCGGCCTGCCTTGCCTATTTCTTAGAATCTATCTGGCATCGTCTCCCTCGTCGACGCCAGACAGATCGCTCTCGATGCGCAGTGCCTCGTCCAGCATGCGCTGGAAACTGGACACTAGACCAAATGCAGCTGCGAGGGCCATCGCGCGATGCACGGCTGATTTGATGCGCTGTAGCTCCTCTCTCAATACATCTCTTGATGCTGAGCCAGATCTCTCGGCAACTTGCTGCGTCGACACGTAGGAACTCTCCTCGATCCTTGGATCACTGACCCATTGCGGAACGACGATCTCACGATCCTCGTATTCCACGATGAACTTGACCGAGCGGATGAGCTCCGAGGCCGTGCGCTCCCATTCCTTCTGGGCAGCGCGATTGATGTCCCAGTCGAACTCACTGTGAAGCGGTGAAGATGGATTCTTTGCGTGAGCGACGACTGACTTTGGAGTGACGCGGCCAGATTTGCTGCGGCACTCGTTGATGGCAGCTGCGCGTAGCTCCATCTTACTTTGCGGTTTAGACCTGGGCTTGGGTTTCTTAGTCATGCAACTTCCTCCTTCTGCTTCTTGCTGCTGGGAACAGTCTTCTCGCGACGCAGCACCTCGGACTGGAACCAGCTGTACAACTCCTCGGTGTCTGCGTCGTATGCCTCTGGCCTGTCGATAGCACGAATCTGTGCCATGCGACCGCCCTGCTTGACGATCCTCTGGTAGTTCTTGTCACTCGCCTCGACGATGCTGAACTTGCCGAATGATCCACCCTTCTGTGGACGCCAGTCACCGATACCGACGATCATGCCAGCGGCAGCAAGAAGATTGACGATCTGCTTCGCTCCGAGTAGCGTTGCCACATACTCGATCTCGATCTTGCACGCCCACTCCCGAAAGATCGCGCGCGTTCTGACGTCTGGCGTCTTAGCCATGTCGGATGAGCGAATCATCTCCATCGACATTTGTGGCACGCCGTACATGTCGATCTGAGTCGACGCAATACTGACGAGTCGCAGTATCTGCGCCTTCGAGGCTCCCGGCATGTCGAGAGCCGCAGACGCAAGAGCCTTGGTGAACATGCCAGACGGCAAGTGCACGGCCGCTGGTCTCGATTTATCACGATTCATGTAGATCGTCTCGCGATACTCGGTCAGTGGATCATGCTTGAGGTTATCCGCTCGCTCTGCTGCGTTGGCTCTGCCCTTAGGAAAGAGCAATTGCTCTCGTGCCTTCTGTGAGAAGCGATGCATCAACATCGGCGTCTGTCCGATAATGTGACATGTAATGCGACCCATGCGGATCGCCTCGATCTCTAGTTGCGTCTCAATAGCTGCTGTCTTCTTGGCCATCTGGGCCTCTCCTCTGTTGTGCTTTGGGTAGTCGGCAGGCTGGTCTAGATCAGGGATGTCGATTCTCTGTCCTTGGTCGTCTCGATCGTCGATTTCGGTTCTCTCAACTTGCTCTAGTCTCGATCTCTGAACGCGGTTCTCTCCTTGATTTACGTCTCGCTCATTCTGAACGGTTCTCTCTGCTAGTACGCCTCGATCTCTGAACTAGATGCTCTCGGGCATAACGTCTAGATCGATGCGATCGGTACTCTCGATCTACACGTCTCGATCCTGTATCTCGGTTCTCTTACCAAGTAGCGCCTCGATTGATGTCAGCGGGTGCTCTCCGCCATTCCGTCTCGCTCTTGATAGTCGGTTCTCTTCACGCGTCAGGTCTCGATCTTCTATCTCGATGCTCTCTAGACGGCAGTCTCGCTCTAGACACACGATGCTCTCGATCTATGCGTCTCGATCTTCTTTCTCAGTGCTCTCGGCGACGATCGTCTCGATTGGGCTACTCGGTTCTCTCTTTTCTGTCGTCTCCTGAGGAGATCTAGTGATCGCCCTCACGAGCTTCTTGTGCCGCAGGCGCGCGTGTATCCGGAACGACTTTTTTAGTTTCTTCACGAGTCGGACTCCTCTGCTTGACGCCCATCTCCCGGGCCATGGTCTCGAAGATGCTGATGTCGGTGGCTGCCCGAAACCTGCCCTCCCAGAAGCCGGGCTCGCAGACCTGCCCGTGCAGGTGGCGCCAGTCCAGGTTCCGTATCTCATTGAGTCGCAGCATCAGGCGACTGCGACCCACCTGCACGTAGTTGCGCACTGTGTACTTTACGCCGCGCCTGGGGAACCTGATGGTGCGCGGCATGCCGTACGCCCTGATGACGTCGTCGAAGTCATCGTCGATGCAGAAGATGGACTGGTGATGATGGAAGAGTCTAGCCAACTTTCGTCTCCATGATTAGCTCGATGATCCTGCGACCGTGGACGAGATATCCATCGGCCAGTGTGCCCATCTCCCTTCGCATCTCCGGGGAGTCCATCTCCATGAGAAACGTGGTGAGAGCCACGCGAAGCACCATCGACTGCACCTGCGTCAGTGGATGTCCGTTAACGACGACGATCGCCTCGCTGCTGAGGTCGATGCTCACTTGAACACTCCCGTCAGCCTGAGATAGTGCGTCGGCGTGCACGGTACCTCGCGCCACTCGTCGTTGGTCATCGACCACTTGCAGGCCATCCATCCGCCGTAGTCCACGCCCGGCTCGCCGCAGGCACCGTTCTCGTCGGACGGCACGTCGCGGTTGTCCTGATAGTAGCCCATGCCGACGCCCCGCATGTTGCAGTCCTCGTCGATCAGTTCAGGCGCCAGCAGCAGGAAGCCGACCTCGTCGCCGTAGCGCGTCTCGGTGGTTAACTCGGCGATGGGCCGCCACGGCAGTGGCGCATTCGTAATTTCTTCGAAAAGTGGCTGAGACAGCCCACCTCCGTTACCGCTAAATGGGTCATCAGTCATCTCACCAGTCTCCCTCTTCTCTTGATCCAGTTCAGCTGCTGTCCAGGAGAGAATCTCCTCGCCAGCATCGCGCGCCTTAGGAAGTGATAACTGTCTCCCAGGGCGTAGGTGCAGCGCTCACCGTTGATCATCACTGTCACGGCGAGCGCCTCGTCGTCGGTGGACACTACGCTGAGGCGCAGCTTGTTTCTCAGCTTCTCTATGCTCGCCACCGGCCCATCCTCCAGGCGCGACGGACGCCCGCCGCCACGGCCACGACGCAGCCCGCGCCGGACACGATCAGGAAGATCCTGGTCTCGAACACGAGCAGCCACAGCAGAAGGAACAGCACCGAGAGCGAAAACACCATCTCCAGGAACAGAAGCGGTATGCGCACGAGCAATGAATTTCTCCAGATCATCTCTTCCTCCACTTCTCGCCGTTGATGGGAAACTTGCTGCCGTTCTTCCAGGCGAACCAGCCGATGGATCTCTCGTAGTCGACCATGCCGAGCTGAATGCACTCGCGCGAGATGATGCTCAGTCGCTCACCGCAGCAGTCGATCGTAAGACTGGCCTCGGCTCCTCCGCAGGTGACGCAGCTGGCGAGGCCTCCCTCGCAGATGCAGCATCCCTCGCACTCGCTGCCGCATCTGTAGAGCTTGTGTCTTGGAAATCGTACGACCGTGCCCACGTCTCGAGCCTCCTTGCCACGAGGCCGTGACAGCGCGCCACAACCTCTCGGTGAATGTTCCTCAGCGTTCCCACTTCTCTTCTCTCCACTGCTCCAGCGCCGCGATCGCGTGCCTGTCCCTGTACGCTGCCGAATGCTGATCCGGCAGCGCCACCATTCGCAGATTCCTGCCGACATGCACGAGCTGGAACGTGAAGCCAGCATACTCGTACAGCACTCGCTGCTCAGGATCAGCTGGTCTCCTCGAGCGCCTCATCCAGCTCCTGAATGACGACGCACTCACGAGCAGCTTCTTGTCGCACCACTTGGCATCCACGATCTCGTGGTCTACAAGATGCCTGATGCATGCCTGCGTCTGCCTGAGCTGCTTGGCTGCCTCCTTCAACGTGATGTACCTGGGACCAGTCATCGCCTCTCGTCCGTGACCTGCTCGCTGCTCCACTCGACGTAGACTGGATTGCCGTCGTCAACGTCGACCGACATGTTGCTCCAGTCGGCGCCACCGGGAACGATGAACGTCACCCTGGCGCTGGCAGGGATCTCGAGATGCGCCGGCAGCAGCCGACGCAGCATGTCACCGGTCACCTTGACGGTGCATCGCCTGAACGTGGTGGTGCAGACCAGCGTCTCCACCTCCACGCTTGGGTTCATCTTCCTGACCCTCTCCATCAGTACGGCCGCCACGGGCCGCGCCGCAGATCCTCGTAGCGCCGCTGGTCCTCCCGAAAGCGCTGCTGACTCTGCTCGAACTCCCGCTCCTCCGGATAGACGATGCCGGGATCGCCGTACGGCCCGCGATAGGGCCGGTCGTACTCGTAGGGCCGCGAGAAGCGCGGCCCCTGCCGCTCGTAGTAGGGATAGTATCCCTGCGCCATCACCGTGCTGGAGACGTGAGTGCCAGCCAGCACGGCGACAACGGCGATGATGAACCTGCGCATGATCATTCCTTCTCTCCCTTCACTGCAAGAGACGGGCTCACCGGGATGGTGATGGCTCCACTCTCGCTGTTCTCGATGTCCTCTTCACTGCACCGCTCCCGCGCGGCCGTCACGCAGGGGCAGTTGACGCAGTCACCATAATCTCTGCAGTACGCGCACGGCATCAGTCTCCTCCCTGTCCGTAGTCCGGCTCATCATCATCGGCCACCGCGATCTCGCACTTGTCGCAGTACCAGCCACCGCACATGATGCCGGTGTCCGGGTCCGGCTCCTGGTACGTGTCGCTGATGTCAGCTCCGCACTTTGGGCACTCTGCTGATCTCGCCATCACCTCACTCCCACGATGCCGGCATGCATCAGGATGCGCACCGCGTCGTTGTCGCGTATCTCCAGCACGGTCCTGCCCGCGTTCTTGATCACGTGCTCCTGCCGGCCGCGCCACTTGGTGCCCGGCTTGCCCATGAACGCGCCCGGCTTGAGCACGACCACGACTGCGCTCTGCGCCAGCGGACCCTCGTAGCGCTGCAACTTGCCGGACGGCGCAGGCTTGGCGGTCCGCACCTCCCTGCCACCGATCGTCACCCGCACCGCTCCCCCCGGTTTTGGTACCTCCTTGAGATTGATGACCTTGACCGTCTCATCGATGATCGTAGTTGCCTTCTCGCGCCTGGGAAACTTCTTCCAGTGCGCCAGACGCTCGCGCTCGGAGGCGAGGAGAGCCGGGGGGAGGGTGCTGACGTGCTGGCGCAGCCAGTCCGCGAGGTCCTCGCCGGCGACGCGCATGCGGCCGAACTCGGCGCGCGCCTTGGCCAGCTCCTGGGTCTTCTCGACGCCGAGGTATCGTCCTCCGGAGTAGCAGTACCAGAAGATGTTATCCTCGACGCGGCTGAAAGACTGCTTGATGCGCAGTAGCTTGTTGCCCTGCATGCGCTCCATCTCGAGTGGACGCATCTCGCTCCAGTCGCGACTGGCGACCCTGACGTCCGATGCATTCGTCGATGATGCCTGCGTTGTCTTCTTGATTGGCTTCTTCACTCCGTCCTCCATCTTCTTTGTCATGAGTGCAGTCCCCGTCCCAGCACCTGCGTTGAACCGTCGGAGAACAGGAACACGACGTTGCCGGCCTCGTTCCTGGTGACCACGCACTCGGAGTCAACCTCCTCGATCATCTCCGCGAACTCCACCAGCGAGACGCAGTCTCGGCTGTCGCGGAGCTCGCGGTACCTCTCGGCCATCGTCTTCTCGGTCATGCGCTCCTCCTGTATTGGATCCGCCTCTTGTGCTGGGCGATGACGGATGAGATGACCTCATCAACCATGCAGGGAGCCATCGTCAACAGCGACTCATAGTAGCCCTGGGTCTTGCAGGGGCCGAGGTCCCTGGCCAGCTGACCAAAGCGCTGTTCGATCATGCGTGGAAGAGAAGTCACGAACTTCTCCAGCTCTGCCTCATATGCTCTGTAGTCGGTCTTCTTGGCCATCGTCTCCGTTCCTCTGCTGATGCTTGTTTCTGCGCTCCGCGCGGCGGTCGACCGAGCGCCGCGTCTCCTTGAACGTAGTGTGGCGCACGCGGCCGGGTAGCCGCATGCGCCGGTGAGTGATCAGCGTGCCGTGGACGCGCTGTCCGTGGTGCCGCATCACAGCACCTTGACGCCGTATGCCTGCGCATTCTTGTCGATCCACTGCCGATACCGCAGCAGGGCCATCAGGCCGGCTCCCTGGTCAGGCGCCTCCGGCACACCGGGCACCAGCAGCGTGTCACTCCCGGGAACCTTGGTGCGACGGCCGTTGATCATCTCGACGGCGTAGCCGTGTCGCGCCGTCGACTCGATGAACTCGCGCAGCGGCTCCTCCTCGCCTTCGGCAATGATCATTGCGCCCTTCGGCACCTGCATGCCGAACTCGATCAGTCCATTCGCGTTGCAATATGCCCTCATGACGTGATCTCCCTAACGGCAATGAGACACTGGTGCGACACGAGAGCGTTCTGCGCGGCCTCCTCGAGTGTCATCTCCTGCGGTGTGTCCCACCACGTGGCCGGTGATGCATTCAGAGCATTCTGCCAGCTGTCGGCACTGACTATGTGAAGAGATAGTTCGTCCTCACCATCAAGAGTGAAGACAGCAACGGCAAACTTCTTGGTCATATTCTAACTCCAGCTTGGTTTGAGAAAAAGAGACCCCGTGACGCACTCTCACGAGCTGGGGCCGGCGGCATGCAACCAGCATGCTTGCGATGGGTATTACTTATTAGTCATACCAAGTGGCCCTCACCTTCCCGCTCCTACCATCGGTCTCAGTGCCTCGTCGGCGTACTCGGACGGGCCGCTTGTGCCGAACCATACTTCCAGTGCAGACAACCTACTTCATTGGAGCCTCCTCTACTCAGTGGAGTACACCTTGTGGATGCACTCTACTCAGTAGAGAGCGACGCTGCTCTTGGCGGCGCCGCTCCCTGGGGCTCTATGCAGCCCTCGTGATCTTGATCAGCTTGCGGCTGATCAGCTGGCGAACTGCCCAGCTGTCGGCACCCTTCTTCTTGGCGTCGGCGTAGGTCTTGCCGCTGGATGCCAGCACGGCCGCAGCGCGCTTGCCACGCGCCGAGGTGGCGACGAAGGGGTTCTGCTTCTTGACGACGACGATCTTGGTGGCGTCGACGATGCGAGCAGCGGTCTTGGACTTGGTGGTCATGGTACTCTCCTCGGTTCTGATTAGGAGCGTGATCGCTCCCAGCAGCGTCGACGATGCGATCGTGCGGCGCTGGTGGGAGAGATTGTTGTTGCTGGCGACCGCGATCCAGTGAGGGATCGCGGTCTCCAAACAAGACGACTTGCAGGATTTCACCGGTTGCCAAACTGGCTGAGGAGCGGAGCCGGAATCCTGCCTTGACTGTGCCGAAAGGGTGCACCCTTAGCCCGTTGTCGCCACGGCTGCCATGTTGGAGTTCCCCGCTCCTATCCCGCGTAACTTTTCTTCTCGATGCCTGGATAGAACGTGACGGCGCGCTCGTAGTGCTCCGCGTTGCCGCGCAGCGCCACGTGCTCGGCTGCCTCCTTGCGAGCCGTCTCGTAGTTCCTGCTCGAGACGTCCGGCAGTCGAACGATGGCAGTGTAGACGTAGAACCCCCTGGTGACGTCGTCCTGCACGAGAACGGACAGCAGTCCCGCGCCGAGCTGGTTGAGATCCGGATAGCTGACGTGATACGTGTTGAGAACCTTCCGGGTCAATGTAGATCTCCCTAATAATGCAGAAGCGCATCGTTGTGCGCCGGCAGGTCGGCCGGCGCACCGTCGATGATCTACTGGCTGTTGCCCGCGCTGGCACCACCATCGCCGCCAGCACCAGCACCACCACCAGCTCCGGCACCGTCGCCGAAGTCGAGGTTCTTGTTCTGGAGACAGCGTCCGTGCGGGTCCTGCGTGTCGATGAACAGGCACCACTTCACGCCCCCAGTGTGCTCGGCGACGATCCGCTGCGCCTCGTTGACGGCGATGGCAGCGGGGCTGGATCCCGGAGGATACTGAACCGGAGGGAGCGCGAGTGCGGCGCTGGACGTGAGCAGCAGCGCGGCGGCAGAGATAACAAGGTTCTTCATGGTCTCTCCTCTTGTTGATGCAGAAGCGCATCGTGCTGCGCCGGGGACATGGCCCGGCACAGTGTCGATGAGCTCTATGCTAAAATTCTATCCAGTCTGGCATGAAGCGAGGAAGCGGACCGCCTCGAGCCTCCATCGCGTCTTGTGCCTCAATGGCTTCCTCCGCGTCATGGTAGCGCTGTTCTGCGGCAAACTCACGTGGCCCGTCGCAGCCGTAGAAATCGCAGGCCTCTTGATAGGTGTTGAACTGATCAGCCCAGGTGGTCATGCTCCCATCCTTCGCTCTGCGGCCTGCAGCGCGCGGAAGTCGCAGTCGTCGCTGAGCTGCTGCTCGTACGCCGCGCGCACCTTGGGATCGAGCGCGTCAAGGTCTGGCGTCTGCACGCGGCCGAGACCACTGCAGGGTCTGCATGGCCTGTCGTAGACGCCGCTCAGGTAGTCCTGCTTGAAGTCGTCGTCCTGCTCACTCCACTCCGTGGCGGTGAAGCCACCTCCGTCGCATTCGACGGATGCGCCGCGATCTGTGCCGTGTCCACTGCAGCTCGTACAGATGGTCCATGTGTACGGTACTCTGTGGACGACTTCGGTTTCGTTCGTGTAGATGGTGATCTCCACACAGTTGGATCGCCCTGACATCTACTTGCTCCCTTTGCGATACTGCTGGAGCTCGAGACGGCGAAGCTGAAGAATGATCTTCCATGACATGTAACACTCCATTCCTTGGTTGAGATGCAGAAGCGCATCGTGCTGCGCCGCGCGAGACGGCGCAGTGTCGATGAGCTATGCTCTGAGAAACAGCACGACTCCCAGCAGGAAGCACCAGCAGATGAAGAATGCGACCTCGTCCATCACGACGTCTTCTCCCTCTTCTGGCCCGGCTTGCCGTAGCCGTCCACGATCTCCTGCACGGTCTTTCTCTTGTGCTCGCGACCCGGCCAGTCCGCCAGCCGCTGCCGCATATACTTGAGGCTCTCCTCAGCGGACCTGATCTCCCTGATCTGAGCGCTGATCAGGCTCCAGAACTTGGCCTCGTAGGTGCGGGACCGCCAGGAGCCCGGCTGCTTGTCGGTCTTGAAGCCGTCGGGCCGCGTGACCGTGACCGGCTTCTCATTAGTATACTGGCGCGGCTCTATGACGAGTTCGGCCGGTGGATCACTCAGATAGTCTGCCTTGGTCTTGACCACCATCTTGCGAAATCCATCGCAGGACCTGATCGCCGGCGGCAGCGCGTCGCAGGCTATCTCGTACGGTTTCCATCGAGCACCGAAGCAGCTGGCGGTCTGCCAGCCACTGCCCGGCCGCGTGTAGCCGTGATGCGCGATTAGTCCGGTGTTGGCCAGGATGGCCCGGCCGCAGATCTGGCAGTGGGTGCTAGGAGTCATTGCTGGATCCCTCTTGTCTGGATGTGGGCCGAGCTTGCAGTGGAAGTCTTTTTCGCTTGCCGCCATTCCGCACTCCATCGAGCGCCTCCTGCTGGAGGCGCAGTGTGTCGAGACGCAGCGCCTCGAAGCGCTCGTCGCTGGTGAGCCGGGCGAAGCCCGACCCGCGTATCGTTGCCCTGGTGTTGTCGGTCATTGCTGTGCTGCTCCCAGCTTGCGGCCCTCGCGGTCCAGCTTGCGGCAATACTTGATGAGGTACTCGGTTGAGGTGCGCTCCGTGAGCGTGGGACGATCGATGCCCCAGCTGTCGGCCACGGCGAAGATCTGCGCGATGCACTGCTCGCGGGTCTTGGTCTGTGATTTTATCATTGTTGTCTCACTGCGCCTGCGCCGCGAGCAGGATGCCCACGACCATGTTGACGGCTCGGCTGAGCAGCATGCGCTGCAGAAGTCTGATGTACATGGCTGTAACTCCGGTAGTGGTTCGAGTGATGATGCGATAGTGCATCGTTGTGCGCCGACGTGCGGCGCACCGTCGATGGACTATTTAGGCATCGCGTTGTACAGCTTGCGAATGTCCGTAAGAGATGACCTCTCCAATTCTTCTCTAGTGAGACCAGCCTTGATCAAGGCCTCGATCATCTGACGCCTCTTCTTTATCACTCTCCATTTCATTGTCGTACTCCTGTGTTTGTTGACCGCGCACCATTGCGCGGCGCGTACTGGCAGCACGGCATAGGGCCGCACCCTGCGGCGCGGCCCTGTAACTTGCTGCCATTATAAAAAATTTTGTGTACCCGCCGCGTTTGTACCGCGACCCGCCGGAAACCACTCCGTGCATATGTGAGGGGGCTTGTTGCCATCCCCTCCGCACCTTTTGCCCGGTAGGGTCTCGCAGCTGCAAGACCGAAGGGGGCTGGGCTGTGGTGGCGGGACGCTTACCGCTAGGCCAAGTTGGCGGTCCCTACCACAGCCGGGCGCGTGCACGTGTACCGCGTCGGAGAGGCTGGTGCGGGGCTGGCGGGTAATGAGCCGACAGCGCTTGCGAACAAGCCCCTGTGATTCGCTACTTATACGGTGCGTTTCATGCCGGGCACAAGCAAAATCGTCGTGCCCCTGACGATTTACCCACAGGACAGCCCCGCTGGCCTAGTTGCCCTCCAAAACCTGGGAAAGGGCGGCCCGACGGGCCTGCCCGGCCGCCCGCAGGCTGGTAAAGGTGCCCAGGCTGACGGCCCGGCCGGCCCGCCACAGCTGCGCCCGGTACCGTCCGGGGCCTACCTTATATACGCCCCGGACGCCCGTGCCACTGCTGCGGTGCGCCCGGCCGACCAGCCGATGCTGGGCGTGCGTCAGCTCCTGCAGGTTTCGCCAGCGCAGATTAGCCGGGTTGCCGTCGACGAAGTCGATGACGCCATCTGGCTCGCGCCCAGTCTTCATCTTCCACACCACGCGCGCCGTCCAGTAGTCGACGTTCATGACGCTCACCTTGCGCCCGCACTCGCCACCATCCCATCGTCGCAGCACGCCGCTCCTCGGATGATACCTAAAGAGCGTCAGGAGAAGCGTCTGACTCGGTAGCTTCTTCGTTCTCATGCGGCTCTCCTCACCTTCTTCCACTCGTGCTTCGCATCCGCCCAGTTGACTCCATACTCCTCGTCGACGCGGAACGGAACCGTCGCGTCCGGAAACGCACTGCGCATGATCTCGGCGATCCTCCTGCCGTCCTTCTCCTCGGCGATGCTGCAGGGCAACTCATCATGCATCTGCAGCAGCGGCGTGTAGCCAGCATCCCACACGTCCCTCATCGCTCGCTTCATCTGCCGCGCGGCGCTGCCCTGGATCTTGCCGTTCATCGCCTTGCGCGTCAGCGCGCGCTTCAGTCCCTTGCCGAACCACGGATGGCCGCTGGTCCTGCACCTGTCGAGCGCCTCCTCCCTGCTGCACTCGTTGGTCTTGTAGCCGCGATAGTTGGCCTCGCGCTTCACGTCCCAGTCGATCCACGCCGAGCACTCCCACTTGTTGAAGTGCATGCGAGCGCCGTCGATCATCAGGATGTAGCCCTGCTTCTGCGCCGCCTTGTCGCATCGCTCGTTCAGCTGCCGCACGAACGGCATCTCGGTGTCGTACTTCTCCATGGCCTCCTTGGCGTCCTCGATGGCCATGCCGGTCATCGCCGCAAACTTCGGAAGACCAGCCCCGTACGACTTGGCGAAGTTGCAGTCCTTCGCGCGCCTGCGCGTCAGGCCCGTCATCAACACCACGAGATTGTGGAAGTCCGTGTCCGGGTCCCTGTTGTACATCTCCGCCGCCTCGGGACCCTTGATCAGTCCCAGGCGATTGGCGAAGTGCACGATCAGCCGATACTCCTGCTGACTGTAGTCCGGCGAGAACCACTTCTCCCCCCGCTCCGGCAGGAAGCACTCGCGTATCATCTTGGCAATTTCGCCGGTCAGCGTCCACTCGATCAGGAACATCTCGGGACGAGACGGCATCTGCTGAAGCGGGGGGTCGGAGTAGCTGAAGCGATGCGTGCGGGTGCCACCTCCCTCATTGAGGAACTGATTGATGGAGGCGTGTATGCGTCCGCGATGCAGGAACGTCTTCAGGAAGGCGTTGAAGAACTTGTCGGCCGAGTCGTGGCACTGCTTGGCCTCGGCGATCAGCTTCGGCAGCCAGTGGCCCCTGCGACCCTCCTCGTATCTCCCGAGGTAGCCCTGTCGCATCCAGTCGCGCTCGAAGCTCGCCTTCTTCTCCTGCTCGTCGTAGTCGTACTCGACGCCTGCATTGCTGAAGGAATTGATGAGCCACTTCTGCGAGCGAATGTCCTTCATGTCGATGGCGCGGCCACCGAGCAGGCGCGTCAGCTCGGCGAGCGCCCTGTCACGGCGCGCGTACAGCGCCGCCATGCTGCGGTCGATGGCGTCCTCGTCCATGCGTATGCCCTGCCGGCGCATGGCGTGCACCAGTGGAATCAGGTCCATCTCGATCTTATAGGCACTGAGCAGGCCCTGCGCCGCCAGCTCCGGTCGCTGCGCCTCGGCGCTCAGCAGCGTGGTCACGGCGTCCTGCTCGGCGTAGGTGCCGCTCATGCGCGCCGGCATGCGAGCGATGGCCTCCTTGGAATTAGCGTAGCCGTAGATGCGCGCGGCCTCCTCGAGAAGCCTCGTGTCCTTGCCCGGTATGCCCAGGCGCTCGGCTATCGCGTCGAGATCGTACCTGAAGTGCGTCTCGTCGATCATGACCGCCATGCAGCCGACGTCATCGATCTTCTTGGGAGGCTAGAGACCAAAGTCCTGGTTCAGCCAGCCTATGTCGTACGGCGCGTTCTGGAAGATGACCCTTGCGTTTCTCGTTATGTCCTCGAGCCAGCGGCGCACGCTGTCCTTGTCGAAGCACTCCGGCGTGTCTGGATGGTTCACCGGGACATAGCAGCTGCGCAGCGCCTTGGCCTCGCGCCAAGCGACCGAGACGCCGGCAACGTGGCCCGCGCCGTACACCCATCCAGGTCCGCGCTCGTTTATCAGGCCCTGGTCCAGCTCCTCCGTGTCGAGCGCGAACTCCTTGACGCGCGTCAAGTCCGGGAGTTCAGCTGGACATATCCAGCTGGACTCCGGAACTATGAGAGGCATCTGGTCCGGGTTGAGAACCTGACGCCTCGGCTGCACCACGCGCGTCCGCCTGAAGTCAGGCATCCCGTCCCCACGCCGCGAAGCTTGGCAGCAGGACATACTTCTGCCCCATCTCGCTGAATGCGTACAGGAACTGATGTCTCGACTCCTCGTATTCCTTCGCGTTCATCTCCTGCTGCACGCGCGGATAGAAGCCTCGCATCTCGGTCGGAACCTCCTCCATCTTGATCACCCATCGCGTGGTCAGCATGAGATACACGTCGAACGGACAGGCGATGGCTCCATCGACGACCGGCTCGAGAATGCACGTGAGCGGAGTGATCTGCTTGTAGAACGGCGAGATCTCGGGATGGGTCTCGATGCTCTGGCTAAGGATCAGCCACGGTGGAGAGAGGTGCAGCTGGTCCATGGTCGACATTCGCGGGACGGTGCGCTTCGGCTGTGAGTCCAAGACTTCAGAAGATATGGCATCGTGCTGCTGAGAGAACCTGAGCGCGTCCGACGGCGTCAGCGCGCTGAACGCCACCACGCCGCGCGACATCATCTCCGCCTCGATGAGCACGAGATAGCGACGCAGATCGCGCAGGCACGCGAGCACCGTGCCGTCCTCGCCGCTGACGTTCTCTCTTATCTTGGCGAAGATGTTCTCGGAGACGTAACAGTCGCGAAGATGCTGGAGCATGCCGGTGGTCGCCTCGTGCGTGCCTGGAAGGCTGACGTACGACTCACCGGCTCGTGGCGACGGCTGCGCCTCGCTGATCGCCGTGATGGTGTCGTCGACGTTCTGCATGTTCCACGCGACGGGATCCTCGGGCTTCCGCATCATCGTGATGAGACGGTCCATGTTCCGTCGCATCATGAACCACGCGCTGCGTCCGCCGGCCGCCTTCCAGCTGCCCTGGTAGGTGGCCTCCTTCTCGCGCAGCACCTTGACGTCGCCGGCCGCCACGGTCTCCAGAAACTTCATGTGTCTCATGTCGGTCACTTGTTCTCTCCTCTCTCCTGCTGCTTGCGCAGCTCCACGTACTTCTTGAATGCCGGACGCAGGTCCGGATAGTTGTCATGTGGCAGCAGCGTCTCCAGTATCTCAGAGGACGCCAGGAGCATTCGCATCGCGACGACGGCCGCGTACGCGTTGCCCATGTTCTGCTCGACGAGGCCAAACTCCCACATCTCGAGATTGTCGCAGAGCTTGAGAACTCGCTCCTCGAAGTGCGGAAGGTTCGTGATGCGCGCCGGCATTCCCCAGCTCGTCGACATTCCGTCGTGTATCCTGGCCTCCGCCGCGTCCATCTTGACCTTGAGGTCAGGATCGTTGCGCTTGCCGGGCCACGGGATGTCGCCTGCCATCTCGCCGACGTCGTGATACAGCGCAGCCATAAAGAGCCGACGCGGCGCGTCTGGCCAGATCGTGGTCAAGATTCGCAGCAGCTGCCACGAGTGCTCGCCGACCGACTGCGTGCGGATGGTTCTCCAGGTGTGGTACCTGGAGATCTCGCCAGCGATGCGCGGGTCCGTCTCCTGATCAACTATCACTTGGCTCTCCTCCCCATCCACTCGACGCAGGCGCGACGCCAGTCCGGCGCCTGGATGTTGGTCGCGTGCTCCATGGCCAGTCTCTTGTTTACAGAACCACCAGTCCTCCACAGACGATTGGCCTCGGCGACGTGCACTGCAACATCAGAGAACCATCCATTAATGAGCTGCAGCGAGTGCGTGCTCGGCTTCTGCCACTGTCGCTCGTGCCACATCATGAAGACTCGCAGGTCCTCGTCCCAGCTCTCCCAGTCACACCCCATCGCGATGCTGTGCACCTCGCCGTTCTCGTACGGATCGTCGAACGACGGCGGCTCACCCACCTTGTCCAGCATCTCGACGTAGCCGTGGAAGTTGTTCGACACCTGATACATCCTTCCGACCGCGACGCCGATCCTGCCGGCCAAGTACTCGTGCAGCATGCTAAAGTGAACCGCGTTGGCGCCGTAGGCTCCCCAGACGACGTCGTTGCTACGGCAACACACGGTGAGGTCCAGGGCACTCGCCGCATGCGAGACCGGGACATTACCGAGATACTCGAAGCCCTCGCTCGCGCTCAGCTGCCGCACGCGCAGATAGGCGTGCGTGTTGCACGGCCTGTCGCGCCAGTCTCCCTCGAGATCATCGTGCCCGAACGCGAAGTCGCCGCTCGTCAGCGTCGCGTCCCACATCTGGATAACACACTGCCGGTCCAGCGGATTCTCGCGCAGCTTCTTGATCACCACGTCGAGCTGATCGAACCCCAGCGAGCTGCGCCAGCGCCGACCATACGCGCCGTGAACATGGCCACACTCCTCAGAGAACCGCTCACTGAAGTCCCTGACATAGTGATCCAGGAACGCGGCGTCGTCGCGCCCGGCCAGCATCCACAGTCCCTCCATCAGGTGAAAGAAGGGATTGGCATCGCGCTCCGCGTTGAACAGTACACGCTCCACGGGGCGATCGTACACCGAGACCACCGGATACGGCGCCACGATCACGTCGCCGGCTCTGCTCTGTGACTGCCTGCCTGCCGACCTCAGCTCGCTGAGTCCCTCGACGTACAGGTCGTTAACATTTCTTCCCTCAAGTACTCTCATTGTCTTCTCTCCTGCTGCCTTGCCTCTAGAAGCGCGTTGATTATCTCGTCTCTCGCCGTCACGTCGCTGCGCAGCGTGTCCAGTATCTCGTCGAACTGCTTGTCGCACGTCAGTATCGTCGCGTCGCCGCCGGCCCGCCGCACGGCCATCGAGCGCACCAGCATCACGATGACGGTCATCGCCACGTAGTCGTAGGCCTCCTCGCATATGTTGTACATCATGCAGGACACCTCCACGGACGACGTGACTCCCCAGCCCACGCCGTAGACGCGGTTCTCCATGTCTGCTCTGTTCTTCTCGAAGCAGCTGCACGATGGATCTGTCATGACCTGATGCTCTCGTTGTACAGCATGGCCAACATCTCACCGACCATCCGCACGTTTTGCGGATTATTATAATACAGATTCCTCCCAGACGGATGCGGCACCTGCCTGAACACGATCCCCCCGATCAGCTGCGGCTCCACGACGAGCGGGGGGATGCCGAATGCGAGTTGCACGTCGCGGCCGAGCAGCACGACCGTGCGCCGGCTGCCGAACAGCTCGTGGGTTATCTCTGCGGCGCGGATCTTGGCTATGCCCTTGTGGTACGTGCTGGCGACGACGAGGTTGCGCCGCTCGAACGCGTTGAGGTAGTCGCGCATGCGGATCTCGGCGCACGTGTTGTCCTTGAGCATATTGAAGAGTCGATTGCCCGTGCAGCCCTCGGGCAGCGGATAGAGCTCGTAGCCCGGCTTGAGCGAGACGGGATTATTCATCCCTATCAGTATTGGCTTCATCATCTTCTCCGTGTATGTGCACGCGTGAGTCCTGTCTGGCGATGCGTGCCGCGAGACTGTTGTCCTGCCAGAAAAAGGCCAGCTGCGTTTCTCGCGGCTTGTTTTTATGAAACGTGTACGCCTCGCACACCTCGACCTCTGGTCCGTCGTCTATTTTGTCCCTGCACAGCATCGCGATGCGACCGACGGCCGTCTGTGCGTCGACGACGATGCTGAGCGTGTTGTGCTCGGGAACCACGATCTCGTCGCCCGGTGTCGCGACCCATCTCATCTGGCTCCTGACGTTCAACTGGATTCCGAAGAGATAGGACTCGTCGAGTATTCCGTTGAGCAGTGGAGTGACCAAGTTTCTCTTGATCCTGATCGTGGCGATCTCGTCAAGGTTGCTGGCATCCTCGTCCGGCGTCTGCGCGACGTCGAACGAGCACAGAATGTCGAAGATCCTTCGCGTGCGGTACGTGTGCTGCGCGGCCACGCGCTCCACCATCTGCACCGGGCTCGGAACCACCGCGACCGCCACGGCGGAGGCCGCGCCGAGGATAAACCATCGTCTGTTGATTGTTATGCTCATCTCTTCACCACTGGTAATTTATTCAGCATGTCCGCGAGAATCTCTGCCTGCTCTTCTGGTTTTAGCGTTGATGGCGTTTGATGCACCGTGAGAAACGGCATCGCGCAATCCTCTCTAGTCTCGAAGTAGAAGACCTGATCTCCTCTCGCGAAGTAGTTCATCTCTCCCACTCCCTCAGGACAGGCCGTGTGTACGGATCACCGGCGAGAGCCAGCTTAATGTTCCTTCCGGTGGTCTTGTCTGGCTTGATCTTGGCTCCGTCTCTGCCGTACTTGTCTGGCAGCAGCCCAACACGGTCGCTGCGAGCATCGCATCCAGCGCACGGGCCAAAGTCTCGCTCGCCCATGAAGAGCTTCTGTCGCGCGGCGTGCATGGCGGATCCGTTCCACACTTGATCGAGACCGTCCTGAACGACGTTGCCGCAGTGATACGTGCCTCGCCAGTCGTTGCAGCAGACGGCGACGCTGCCGTCCCAGCGTATGGACAGCTCTCGGAACGGCTTGGCGCATCGCCTTCCCTGACCATGATCATTTGGAGGAGCTCCCGCACCTGCGTGATTGTTGAGATGGGAGTGCGTTCCAGTAGTTGCGAGATCGATTGCCTGGACAAAGACAAGAGAGCGCTTGTGATTTCTACTGTGTGGGTTGCCATCCCTGTTCTCCGGATACTCGTAGACGGTCGCGTCGACGTGCTCGCCGGGATTGTCTCCCAGCGCCTTCCTTATCTTCGGCACGATGTTGGCGTGCTGATAGTCGTCGAGCGCCAGGATGTTCAGGCCAGCGTCGAACGCATTCTTGATGAGCTGCACCGGACCCGGCCTGCCCAACAGTCCGCCGCCGTTGCTTGTCATCATGATGGGATAGTTGGACAGAGTCCGCACGCGACTGATCATCTCCACGAAGTCCTGGTTCATCGTCGGCTCGCCGTGCATGGCGAACTCGATGCGCGGGTTCCACTTGTGCTTCAGCATCTGACTGATGCACGAGTCCAGCGTCTTCCTGTTCATGAGCTTGTAGTCGTTCTCCCTCGGCGTGCGTATGCCGTTGAGGCCGCAGAACGGGCAGCGCAGATTGCAGCCCTCCGCGAGCTCGATCTGCACCGCGAACGGCGGCTCCTGCTTGTACGTGGCCATGCGTGTGGTCTCCCTTTCCTGCATTATATTGCCGGTCGCGGGCGCTGCCTAATCCTGGCCTTGACTGGATGCAAACGCCTTCTTCCACTGGATCGTCACCTCGAGACGCGTGGCCAGCTTGCCGGCATCTTTGCCCCTGGCCTTGGTCGTCTTCACGCGTGGCGTGACGAACGGCGCGTGCAGCTCGATCAGCCTGCGCGCGCTGGCCTCGTGAACCTCCAGCGTTCGGTACTCGCTGCAGCCGCCCTTGGTCCCGGTCTCGCGCTGATCGTTGCTCCAGTAGAACGACGTGATGTTGGAGTGGCCAGCGCGCAGCAGTTGCAGGTTCACGTCGAAGTCCTCCATGACCTCGACGCGGCCGTGCTTCATCGCCAGGAACTTGTCAGTCTGATAGGCCAGGATGCGCAGCGTGCGACCGTTCTCTGCCCACAGCTCGGACGAGAGCTCCCGGACCCCGATCGTGTGGTTCTTGTCGCGCGTGGAGATGGAGACGTGCACGTACGACTGCAGCCTCTCGTCCATCCACGTCAGCATCTCCTGAATGTCCTGCTTGTCGCAGGGAATCAGCTCGAGACCCGTCGGCCTGTTCCTGCGCGCAAACTTTAGGTCGTCGTCCATCATGCAGAACGACTTCTCCCTGCGCTTCCTGGCCAGCTGACCGATCCAGAGACGCGTCGCGGCGATGCCGACGGCGCTGCAGCCCACGACCTCGTAGTCGCCCTTCATAAAGCCGAGCTGCGTCCTGTATCTTCCGAGCTCGTCCTCCGGCACTACGTACGTCGCCTCCTTGATGTACGTATTGGTCATGATGCGATCCGCCAGCTGGCCGGCGCGCTTCATGCTGGGAACATATACTCTCATCTCTTCCTCTCCTCTTTTATTGTCTTACTGAAATGGCCATTCTCATGTGCCGTGCGCAGTACGGTATCTTCTCATCATCAGGCTTGGGTGCACCACAGAACTGAAACGGACTGCTGCGCACGGGCCAGTGACACATCGTGCTCGGCACGAAGCAGTCCCAGCACACGGCCGTCGGCGTGTCCTCCTCCGTCCACCTGAATGTAAGACTCAATATCTTGTTCGTCGCGACGTCATAGGATCTGCGACTCTCCACGACCTCGCGCGTTACTATCTCCGTCTCCTGCCTCGGCTTCTTGGGCCTCGGAGCAGGAGGCACGAGCCTGACCGACGGCTTGACCACCGTCTCCAGGACGCCCCTGGTCTGCCCGAACCTCTTCAACCTGCTCTTGCCCTTGAGCCCTGCCCTGCTGCCGTATCCCACGGCTGAGCTCTTCGTTATTCCAAAGTGAGCCGCGACCTGTCGATACGACATGCCGCGATCTCGAATCATCTCGATCAACAGATCCTTGTTCTCATCGCTCAGTGACATCTACAACCTCTCAATGGAGACTCGCACCTTGTCTCCGGCACTCAGGTCCGGCTTCTCGCCTCCAAGAAATATGCTGCTGTTCTTCCACTCCTCGAGCGACACGAACCATCCCGTGGACACATCGATGAACACGGCCTTGTCACCGATGCCGCCGATATGGCGCTTGGTCCATCGCTCCTCGATGCTGCTCACCGTGCCGTTCACCACGTACTTCATAGCCTCTGTTCCTCCTCGTACTGCACCTGACACAGCTCCTCGACGATGACGGCGCAGATGGCGCGCAGCAGCGCGTTGTGCGCGGTGCCGCGCGTGCACGTGCTGTCCACGATCGCCATCGTCGTCTTGCGGTCGACGACCTGCGGCATGAACATCGCCAGCTGGTCCCGCCGACGAACGACCGCCTCCTCGAGATGCCGCATGCCGGCAATAGCGTCAATCATCGGTACACTCCTCTCGGTCTTCCCTCCTCCAGGCGCACGCGCTCGTACTTGTCGAACTCGCAGAGAGTGTGCTCCACGTCGCGCATCTCCCAGCACGGCCACAGCTTATTCGTCTCGGGCCACATGTTACTGTCAGTGTGCGCCACGTGCAGCAGCTCCCGCATCTCCTCGATCAGCCGGTCACGAGAGTTGCGCGCATCCTTGTCTCTCCCCTGCACCCTGTTCGCCCCCCGATTGGCCCCTGGTCCCGGGTTCGCCCAGGTCATGATGTCAGGAGCCCTGTCGAGAAGCTTCGTGTGGCGCAGGTCCGTCACCATCTCGTAGGAGTGGAACGGCCCGAAGAACTTGAACTGCCGCAGCCAGTTCCACGCCGACTCCAGAGTGACGTCTCCTCGGTTGGCGAGCATGTACTGCGCGGCTCCCTCCTCGCCGCCCCAGTTCATCGTTCCCAGGACACCGGCCCCGAGACCACGCCACTCGCGACTCTCCCTGTTGAACATCCTGATGATCTCCATCATCCCGTCCAGCTTGGAGTAGCCGGGGGGTGACGTGATGATGTACGCGCCGGTGACGTAGGGACCGCCGCCGCAGTTGGCCCTGATGGCGCGTCGCAGGACGCGCACGTCCCGCGTCGCCACGTAGTGCGCGAAGGCGCTCTCGTACTCGATGTCGCCCTGATTGAAGACGGCCTCGCCGACCTCGATGCGGTTCAGCAGCCGGAAGATCACAGTTGCCGGCAGCACCTCGGCGGTCTCTCGAAGTGGGTCGCGCACGCACCTGCGGAACCACTGCGTCGTCTTGTCAAGCTCGCGGAAGACGCAGGTGAACCGATACTTGCTGAGTATTGGATCCCTGGTCCACGGACGCGGCTTCCCCGCAGCGCGGTCCAGAGTTATCTGGTGTCGCGCGCGGGCGTAGGCGAAGAAGCGCTTGATGCCGGACTTCATTTTTCTTTCCTGCATTGAAGGAGCAGCGGCAGTGATGCCGCTGCTCCAAGTTCATTAGTTCATCTCCATTCCATCCTGAGCCCAGTACAACCAGGAGTCAACGATGGTCTTCAGCAGTCCTGCGAAAGTTGGCCGCAGTTCAGCGAATGATGCGTCAGCTCCCTGCGAGATCATGCGCAGGAAATCGAACACTTCGCTTGGACTCTTTGTCATCCGGCCTCGGATATCGATGCCGTCCCAACCGCTCCTGTAGATGATGTCAGCAATCCTCGACACTAGGTCAGCATTTCGAAGACGCTTGACGACGACGATGTCGCTCAAGCGAACTCCAATAGGACTAGTATCAATCACCGCTCTTGTTGTTCTCTCTGGCGGTATTGCTGCTGAAGGAGACTTCCTCGATACTGTGAAATTAAATGTGCAGACGCCATTCACGACGTCCCGCATTGCAATCGCACAGATCTCTCGCTCACGCGGCGTGCTGGGAAAGTCATCACTTCTATTGACCTTATCAGCTCGCTGGATCAGTGCATTCTCAAGATCATGCACCATCTCCCCGATGAACTCATCCCGCCAAATCGGAACGAGTCCATCCATCCTGATGATCGCTTGACGACCACGAATACCGAGCGGCGTGTGCATGTAACCAACACACGCCTTTAGATATATGCGATTGTCAGTCGACCAAGACATAGTAGAGCGGCCTTTTTTAGAACCCATCTGGGTCTCTCCTGTTTATGTTGATGATGGCGAAGGTAAGACTTTTTGCGTGACAAGGCACCTCCTATATTTGCGCTTCTGCGCTGTTAGTCCCTGCGGACGGTGACGGCGAACTCCAGTCCGTTGACCGCGAACTGGCCTCGCATCTGGTACTTCTCGCCGGGCACGAGGTGCGGGAAGTCCCTTCCCACGGCCTCGGCGATCATGATCGCAGTGAGTGCGTCTGGAGCCTCGATGCCGATGACGACTCTCCTGTGAGAGATGCCGTGCGACTCGAACCAGTCTATGATCTCGTTCGCTGCTCCAGTGAGTCTCACATCAGTTCCCCCTCACGATCTGCACGCGCCTGTACGACGCCTGCACGCACGCGGCCTGATGCTTGGCGTCGTCGAGCGCGTTGTGATAGGTGCCGATGCGCTTGATCGTCTTCGTGTTGAACTGCGCCATGTCGTAGCATGTGCGAGTGTCGCGCGCGTCCCAGAACTTCCACGGGACGTCCTGTCGCACGGCCCTGCAGGCGCACTCCCACAGCACGGGATCGAAGCCCGCACCCTGTCCCCAGGGAAAGATGGCGCGCTGCCTGCGCCACCAGTCGTTGAAGGCGATGACCACCTCGACCAGCGGCACCGGATCAACGAGCAGCTGCGCATTCGCCTCCCTCTTCTTTGGATCCGACCACCACATCACGGTCCCAGGATCCTTGGTCAAACCGGCCGCGAGGCACGAGACCTCGTCGATGTTGAGATAGAAGTCCGCGCCCGTCACCGTGCCGTACGGGTCGAACGTCGTCGCGCCGACGCTGCGGAGCGCGCTGCCGGGCGCCGTGCCCCAGGTCTCGAGGTCGATCATCACGTTGGTCATGCTACTTGGTTCCCTTCTGCGATCCTCTCGATCGCGTCTGCAATTCGTCCAATGTCGACTGCCATCCCAGTGATGACGTTAGATATGGCCAGTGCGACATCCTTGTCCTTCTCCGGAAGTTGTTCAGCAATCGCCTCGTTTATCAGGTCACGAAGCCTCTCGATTTCTTTTCTCTTCATAGCCATGGACACTCCCTCGTTGTCTCGGATGAGACGATGCTCAGCTTCTGCTTGGCTCGCGTGGCGCCGACGTACCACACGCGGCGCTCGTCGTCGTGGCTGCCCTTTGACATCTCGTACCACGTGCGCGCCGCGATCTCCTTCATGAGCACCACGTGCTCGGCCTCGCCGCCCTTGGCGCTGTGGATGGTCGAGATGCGGACGCGCGGCTTGGCCCCACGCAGCTTCTCGCCTCTGCGCCGCGCGGCAAGCATGTAGCTCATCATCTCCGTTGGCAAACGGTCCAGCGCCTCGTGCCACACCAGCCTGGGATCAACGAGAAGTCCACCGTGGTCGACGAGATCCCGCATCGAGACGGCGACGTCTGGATCATCGCCGAACTTCGGCAGCGTCTTGAACCCGCGCTTGACGCCCGTGTTCGTGCTGATGTACTCGTACATCTCGCGCACCTCGCCGAGGGTCACCGGCCGCACGGCTCGCAGGTCCTCCCAGGACGTCACGGCGCGCATGATGCCCATGTCCAGCGAGGACTTGCCGTTCTGCTCGAAGATGATGCCCTCCTGCATCAGGGCCGGCATCACCTGCTCCTTCAGAACATAGCCGTTGCGCGCCAGCACCAGCACCTCGCCGCTCGAGACGTCGACGCTGTCAAACGTATTGGCATAGGAGATCTCGCCCCTGACGCCAGCCTTCGCCCTCCACTTCTTCGGTCGACGGTCCCGCACCGGATTGATGATGTCGTTGGCTATCTTCTGAATGGCCAGCGGCACACGGTGCGACTGACCAAGCACGCGCACCTCACCGTCCATCCTGATCAGGTGCTCCACGTCGGCGCCGGCCCACCTGTAGATCGCCTGATCATCGTCACCGGCCACCGTCACGCTCCTGGCATTGTCCGCCAGCAGCGAGACGACTGCCCACTGCAGCGAGCTGAGGTCCTGCGACTCGTCGACGTACAGCTCCTCGATCGGAAGACCATGGCCGTGCCGAATGAACTCCGTCAGCATGTCCGTGAAGTCCAGCAGCGCGCGCGTCTGCTTGAACGTCCGCAGCGCCTTGGCCACGCGCGAGACCTCCGTCCAGTCCAGCTGATCGTCCTCCTGCTCGTACTGCTGAAGAAGTGGTATCTGCCGAATGCGAGAGAGGTTCTCCATGAACATGATGCGGTCACCGTTCTCAAAGCCCGTGAGGATGCCGTCGTCGGACCACGCGCGCCCGGTCACGCGCACCCGCGCATAGTCCGCGAACTCATAGAGCATCTTGCCGGTCAGCACGTCATTGCGCGAGAGACCGAGCTGCCGATAGCACATCGAGTGCAGCGTCGAGAAGTACGGCAGCTGCTTGGCCTCCAGCTTGAACTTCCTCATCGCGCGCTCCCTGGCCTCGTTCGCGCCGCGCGTGGTGAACGTGACCAGCGCGATGCGATCCGGCGCCACGCCGCACTCCAGTGACTTCTCCACCAGATCGAGAATCGACGTAGTCTTGCCGGTACCCGGCGGTCCCAGTATGATGCTCGTCATCATCGCGACCCGAACTGCTTGCCGCGCAGCGCACTCAGCTCCGCAGCGTGCTCCTCGGCCAGCGTCATTCCCGTGTTAGGAACCACCTGAACCGCGCGATCGTCCCACAGCTCGATCATGTGCAGGTCCTTGTGACACTGCACCACGGGCACGAACCCCACGTGCTTGTTGAAGTGCTGCCCAATGGCGTCGACCATCATCTCGTCGCTAAACATCTCACCGGTCACGCGGCACCGCTGCCGCCTGATGGCACTGTACCCGTGTCGACCGATGTCGTGGATGATGGTCGGCAGTCCCACGCGCGCGGTCACCACTCGCACGTCCCTGTCCTCCTCGTACCACCACTTCCGTATCCTGGCGACCATCAGCGGGATCGGCGCGCCGAACACATTCCATCCCATCCACGTGTGATACTCGAAGGTCGTGCCGTCCAGGTCCACGCCGATCCATCCCTTGGTCATTCTCTTCTCTCCTGTTTTCATCGTCACCACCACGTCGGCCGCATCTTGATGTCCGAGACCGCCTCGACCTGGACTGGCCGGTGAAGGCCGCGTGGATCCCTCGCCAGCGGCACGAGCCAGTGAAGATTGCCCACGAACTGCGAGCGCGCATGCACCGAGTGCATCTCAGAAATACGAGTCCACGCCAAGCGCTCACCAGCATCGTTCGAATAGTTCCACTTCTCCGTGCCTCGCTGCGGCGCGAGAGTGGTCCGGAAGAAGTGCACAATGTATCCAGGACCAATCTCCGAGCAGAACCGATCCCAGTTCTCTATGCGAACACCAGTCTCCTCCTGGAACTCGCGCACCATGGCCTGCAGCGGCGTCTCATCCCTCTCGGCCTTGCCGCCTATGCCGTTCCACAGTCCGCTCTGCCACGTCGGCCTTATCTTCTGGACCAGAAATACTAGATCGTCGTAGAACGCGAATCCCGCAACCATGACCAGCATCATCTCTCTCCTCTTCCAACGTCTATGACCACGCCCATCTCGTCCAGCTGCAGCTTGATCTTCCTCAGCGCCCGCGAGGCCGCCTCGCGCGTGGCGTGACTGGACACGTACCTAGTCAGAACCACCCGAAATCTTTGTTCTGCGGAAACGCTTGACAGGACCATTCTCCCCGATGCTCTTCTCGAAGGCTTCTTCTGCGGCATGATTCTCCTCCGTCAAGAACTTCTTTCGCTTAGTGGTACTCGTCATTCTGCCCTCGCATCTCTCGATGGGAGCGGCACGACTCACCGATAAGCACACGTCATCCACGTCGTCAACGAGCCCACGCATCCTCACTCGCTCGACGATCTCGCTGGTCGTCAGGTCGTCTCTCCCATAGCACACGAGATCAAACGTGCGATTCATCATGTGCACGATCACTCGCGTCTTGAAGTCAATGCTCATATCTCGTCCCTCGCAAGTCCTGGTGGATCAATCTCTGGAGTCGCAGATATCATGGAGGAAGGTACCCACCACGTGTTGATGAACTTGTCCTTGATCCGCATTCCCACGTGCGCACTAAACTTTGGATCGTAGGAGAGATCATTTCCCACGACCTTGCCGTGATCAAAGGTATTATGTAGTCTCTTTATATTAGACGTCATCTCACTTCGAGTCAGCTTCAAGCCCTCTCGCTCCAAAAATTTCTGCAGGTCAGCCAGCTTGAAGTAGAAGCGTCCACTCTCCTCGTCCTCCCAGGACACGCCGCGCAGCAGATCCTCTCTACTGTGACCACGTTGCCTGTTCGTCAGGAACGTCTCGATCAGCTCCAGAAACCTACCCCCCGGCCCCGTATCAGGAGAAACATCGATCTCCTCGGACTGCTTCATGGCCTCCTGCACTATTCCCGTCCAGACCGACTGTCCAAGATGCTTGTGAAGCATGCTCGCTCTATCAACGCACACCTGCTGAAACTTGTTATAGTTCAAGAGATCACCGCTTCTCAGACACAGCGTAACGGTTCCCTCACTACTCTCCAGGTCAACGAACCACTCTGGAGGATCACTCATCATCTTGCGCATGGCCTTTATCTGCGGATACACGTCGTTGCCGACGCCGTACTTGCGAGTGCGACACACGTTAGCATCACAGTGCCGCACCATCGGCTGCTCCTTGCACTTGTACTCGTACTCCTTCTTCTCCAGCGAGCTCTTCAGTCCCTCGACCTCGTCACTCGGCAGCGGCGGACGCATGTACAGCTGGTTCTCTGTCTCCAGCATCTCCTTCCACTTCGTGGGATGAGCCTTCTTGAGAAACACGCCAATGTGAAACAGCGCATTATTGCGTCCAACCTCTGGAAAGCCTCCCTCCGCCATGAACTGAAGACACGGTGGTCCATCGCTGAATGGCTTCTTCTCTCGACCCTTCCCATTCAGGTGCTTGTTGTCCTTGCCATTCTTCTTTAGCTCCTCCTCACTCGTGGTACCGCGCTCACGCAGGCCAGCCAGCTGATCCTCGGTGATGCGCGAGGCCTCGGCCGTCGCGATGAACTCTCGCAGTGACATCTCCGCGCCAGAGACCTTCAGGCCGTACTGCATCTTCAGCTTGCCGCCGAAGTCTCCACCGAAGTACGGCATCACCATCCAGCTGCCGCTGTCGTTCGCCAAGATCTTCGTCTGCTTGGGAAATATCTCACTGTCGGCGAATCCAAGTATGGCAGCCAAGTTGCGCAGGGTCAGTTGAACAGTCACCGCGCTGACCGGCTTGCTGAAGAAGATGAACAGGTGCAGGCCGTTCGACTTCGACCTACATGGCACGAGTGGAAGGTTCAGGGACCGGACCTTCTTGATGACGGCGAGATGATCCACGTTATAGTCGTCAATGTCGATGCTCCCCCACAGACAAGTAGAGTCGTCCCTGATCGTGACCACGCCCAGAGGACGCTTGCCCAGCAGATGCTGCTCCCAGAACTCGATCGTCACCGGAGACGACAGGGTCTTAGCGGTCTTCTTTATCGCCCACTTCGTGCTTCCCGGATCACGATTCGGTTCTCCATGCGTGCCACTCGCACTGGAGTATCCCTCGAACAGAGCCATCATTCGCTCTGCTCCTTCCACGTGTTTCTTCTTTGCGGCCATAGCCCCTTCCTCATTTCAACGCTCGTCCCCGGGACGCTGTGGTCCCGAGGACGCTAGTTCACGATGAGTAAAGTCTACGCCGCAATGTCCTCCTGATCTTCTCCATCGCTGGAGTCGGACTGCTGCTCCTCGCCCTGGTCAGACTGCTTGGCGCCAGTGTTGAAGTCCGAGTTGAGCTGCTTGGCCAGCTTGTACAGCACCGGACCATTCGGCAGGTTCCACGTCAGCATCTCCGCGCCCTCGTCACCACCGTTCTCGACGGTGATTCCGAACCAGTCACCCTCGTCGTTAGTCTTGGGAATAGTCTTGAGCCGATAGACGTAGCCGTAGACCGGCGCCTTGAGATCAGTGCCAGGAACGCGCTTGCGATTGCAGTCCGTCATCCACTGGCGAGCGGGACCGTGATTGCTGCCCGAGAACGGAATGACGTAGGCCTCGCCGGTGTCCGCGCGGAGCACGGCATGCTCGCGAGTCTCCGCCACGTAGTTGCCGTTCTGCAGCTCCCACTGGCCCTTCTTCGGGTTCTTGGGATCCTTGACCCACTGCGCCTCCTCCGGACGCTCCGGTCCGTGACGACCGACGAACCCGCCGCGATTGGGCCGCCACTCGATCCACTGAAGACCCATGTGACAGAGAATGACGGGAATTCCCTCCTCTCCATCAACGGTCTCCTTGGTGCCGCGCATCCAGAACATACCGGCCTCGGCGTCCTTGATGTACTCCTGCTTCTGCTTGAGCACCTGCGGCGACTGAGCCTGCAGAACATAGATGAGCGGTACGATGTTGTCAGATGCCGCCGTACTGACGCCACGACCAGCATCGCCGGCCATCGCGTTCTGCATGTCGGTATCGACGACCTCGCTCCCCTTCACCCGCGCCGGAAGATTCTGCTGCCTCGGCGCTGGCGCAGCTGCTCTCGATGCTGCTGGCTTCTTCGCGACTGTCTTCTTAGCTACTGCCATATACTACTTCTCCTTCTGCTTCTTCTCGGTTTTGATCTTCGCAACGCGACCAGTGGTCGCGCCCAACATTCCCATCACCTTTGCCGTGAGGGGCCTTCGTGCCTTGATCTCTCCCTTTATCCAGGAGGTCAAGGTGTTCCACGGGACGCTCTGCTTGACGTCGTACGGCACGGCAGTCCTCTCCCTGCCCCTGCCAACCTTCATCTGATCCAGCTTCTTCTTAAAGTCCATGCAGTCATGGCCCTCTCCGAGACCGAACGAGACCGTGAACGTGGTCTTGATGATGTCCTCCATCCCACGCTTCACGAGATAGGCGAATGCAGGTCTCTCGTTCTCCCTCGGAATGTTGGCGTGAACGTAGTCGTCGAGCTCCACCTCGAACTTCGGCATGTTGCCAGCTGGTGGCACGCCGAGCGCGTCGATGCCGGCCTCGTTGAAGATATCCACGACCCCGTGCCACTTGAGATCCTCGATCTTGATATTCACCTCCTTGACGCGCGCTTCCAGCTGCGCCTTCTCGTACTCCAGGTCACGCCACTCTGCGATCTTCTTCCTGCACTGATCCAGCTTGTCCAACGAGGGCGCCTGACTGGCGTCGCTGGACATCTCGTCCAGCATGGCCTGCGTCGCAGCACTAATGGGTCTTGTCTCTCTTGCTCTCATGATTGGCCCCGCCCCCTGAGGAAAGTACGGCCCGTCGCGCCGGGGCAAGACGCGACGGGCCGCTGGAGGGTCTGTTGGAGGATGGTCCATCAACTCAACCGTCCAATTACAGGATACCACGACCCACGGGCGCGGCCAAAACCGGCCCAATGCGGCGCCCGCAGCGCGTGCTATTATAAGGGCTGCGCATTCCAACGAGGAAACACTCCGACATGAGCGACGTGCTGTACGGATACAAGCCACGCCTGAAACTAATGAGGCATCAGCTCGATGCCCTCCGCGCCGCCGTCCACGAGCAGAAGTACCGGAGTTCGTTGGCGCTTCCGCATGCGGGATTTCAGGCACGGCTGTTGCGAGACGGCGCAGACGAGGGAGGCGCCGATCATGGAAATCTCGACCCGATGAGGTCAACACGGGTTCGGCGCTGGTGGTGAGGCTCACGCTGCGTAACCGCTTGCTGTAGCCGAAGGAGCGAGCCATGCGACGACCACGGTACACGCTGCGCAACGAGCGGGGCATCGCGCTGATCCTCGCCATCCTGGTGCTGTTCTGCCTGACGGGCCTGGTGGTGGCATATCTCTCGGTGAGC
>Ga0137409_10000467_pt1 | contig 44180 bp, 35 predicted proteins | sample CZODoug1_16funga_FD_122059 | JGI IMG/M metagenome (GOLD analysis project Ga0137409, IMG submission 122059) | Vadose zone soil fungal communities from Angelo Coast Range Reserve, California, USA - CZODoug1_16fungal (Hybrid Assembly) | ecosystem: Environmental > Terrestrial > Soil > Vadose zone...
CTTCGGAAAGTGTTGTTGCGCGACGTCGACGTGCACCCAGTCGTGCATCGCCTGCTCCCACACCGAGCGAATAGGCGCAGGGAATTCCGGGTCGCCGAACCCGCCGACCGCTACGCCGACGAAACCTGGCCGGAGGCCGGCGTACCAGAACACGGTCGAGCCGCAGGTAGGACAGAAGTGCTGCGAGAAGCTTGCGCCGGAGTCCGTGGCCCGCGAGTACTGGCTCGTAACCCCGCGGATCTCCGCGTCGGCTTGCGCGTAGTAAGCGCCGACCCCGAACGGCGACCCTGTGCGGCGCTGGCACTCGAGGCAGTGGCAGGCGACGACGGCTGACGGCTCGCCGCGCGCTTCGACGCGGACCGCGCCGCAGGAGCAACGAGCCGTGCGTTGCATGGCTCGGACCGCCGTCGCCGGCGACGAAGTTTCGGAACCCGTCATCGAAGCACCCCCGCGGGTCGGATCATCGTCGCACCGCGCACAACCCTCAATAGACAACCCGCTCCACGGTCCAGTCCGCCCCGTGGCCGGAGCCCAATATGTTGCCGTCCTTGAGCATGCAGATGAGGTCGTCGCTCGGAGGCAGGTAGAAGGCGCTGCGGCAGGCGCCGGGAATCGTCCACACCTCGGTCCATGTGTTGCCGCCGTCCTTGGTCGAGACCGCAAAGTTTTCGACGACGACCGGCCGGTTCGGCGCCACCACGGCGACACCGTTGGTCGCATCCCGAAAGCCGACGCCGACGCCCATGCCTTGGAATCGCAATTCGCGCCACGTAGCGCCGCGGTCGATCGACAGCGCACCCTTTCTGAAGCCCCCCGAATAGATCAGCCCGGCAGCGGCGTTCACGAACCGCGCGTCCGCCGACGGCGCGGCCGACTCCTTCCAGGCGTTGCTTCCAGCGTCGTACACGAACCATTGCTCCGGCACCGCCCACGCGACGAGCCGCTCACCGAACACGTCGAGCCCTACGCTTCGTAACGGGTGTCGCTGCTGGGGTCGCGCCGTCCCGAGCACTTTCCACGGAACGCTCGGAAGCTCGAGGAAATTCGGTCCGCGCAAGAGCAGGGCCTGAGTGTCCGGAGTTCCCGCAACTGCAACCACGAAGTCGCTGCCCAAACGCGCAATCCCCGTCACGATGCCCGGCGCGCGCGCACCCGTCGACCACGTCGCACCGCGATCGGTGCTCAGCAGCAAACGGCCTTCGGTCGTTCCGGCGTAAAGGCGGCCGTCTTCGAAGAACACCGCGTCGACCTCGTCGGCAACCCCGGTGTCGCGATTGCTCCATTGCCCTTGCGGCGAGCGCACGAGCACCTGACCGAGCGCGCTGCCGAAAAAGGCGTTGCCCCCGCCGTCAAACACAGGAGGCGTCATCGCAACGGTCGCTCGTTTGCCGAGCTCCACGATTTCGCGCGCCGACGTTGCTTTCGGCCATTGATCCTTCATCGACGGCTGGTTCGCCTTCGTGATCGCGCGGTCGATGATCGAGACCAGTAGACCGCCGCCGGTCGACACGGAGGCATCCCTGTACGCCCAATTCGACGTGCCGTTCCAGCGAATGGGATCGGCGGCGAGAGCTGCGGCGATCTCCGGATAGTGCGCGCGCACCAACGGACCTTCGCCGTCCGCGTCGCTCATCTGCACGACGGTCGCGCGAAGGGGCCCCACCGGCTGCTGCAGCAACGTGCCGAGGTCCGTGAGCTTGCCCGCCTCGACGGAGAACTTGGGGAACATCCCTTCGAGGTCGACGCTGGCGGGGAGTTGATAGAACCCGAACCACGAAGAGTCCAGCCTTAGCAGCCGGTACTCGCCCGGCGGGAGCCACGCACCGTACATCGCTGGATTCGGAACGACGGGAGTCTTCGTCTCGAGTGTGTAGTTCCGGCCGCCGTCTCGTTCGACCACGAGCCTGAGATACGGCGCGTCACCGTTGTTCGCGACTCGCGCCACGGCGAAACCCTCCGTGGCCGCGCGCTCGCTCGGCGGGGGTTCCTTCGCGGAGGCAACGCAGCACGAGAGGGCCACCGCGAACGCCAGGAGCGATCGAGGCGCAAGGAAGTCCTTGCGGTAGCCGTGGAGTCGCATCATCCGAAACCCCCGTTCACGGATCGTAGCTCTGCCTCCCCCAAGCGCCGCGCGGGCGCCATCCGCGCACGAATATACATCGCTTCGGAGAGAGTCGGGCGGCTCGCCGAATCTGCCGCGGATGCGGCGCCACCCGCGAGTGGAAACGTGCGCGCCGTGCCGGAGCGCGGGCGGTGGCGGCCCCGCCCGCTCGCCTTCTACTTCGGCAGCCGCGAATCCACGAACGTGAACTCTTGACTCGCGGCCGGGGGGTCGAGGTTCGCCAGCACGGCCACGACGTAGCCCGACTGCGGGTAGATCCGCAGCTCACCGTTCATGCCGGGCGCGCCGCCGTTGTGGCCGACGGCGCCGGCCCCGTCCTTGCGCGCGTCCTCGAAGCCGTAGGCATACATCGGCCCCCCGGGCGACGGCGACACCTTGCCGGTGATCAGCAGCGCGGTGTGCTCGGCGTCGAGCAGCTTGTGCCCCATCAGGGCCGTCGCGAATTTCAGCAGGTCGCCGACCGTGGAATAGCCGCCGCCGGCCGCCATGCCGCGATACGGCAACGTGTCGGTGTTGCGGGTCAGGCCGGCGGCGCCCGGCGCGCGCATGTAGCCCACGGAGCGGTCGGCGACCGGTTCGCTCTCGGGCTCCGACCCGCTGCGCGTCATTCCCGCGGGCGCGTAGATGTGCTCGGCCACGTAGTCGTAGTAGCTCTGGCCGCTCACTCGTTCGATGACCACGCCGAGCAGCACCATGCCGTAATTGCTGTACACCCAGCGGCTGCCCGGCTCGAACGCCGGCGCGCGCTGACCGTAGAGCTTCACGTAGTCGTCGTGCGTGCGCAGCTCGAGCCGGTGCGCGCTGAAGTCGGGGCCGAAGATGTCGCCGGTGCCGCCCGTGTGCGTGAGCAGCTGATGGATCGTGACCTTGGTCGCGACGTCGCGATTCGGGTAGTCCTTGACGTAGCGGCCGAGCGGCGCGTCGAGCTCGATCTTGCCGGCCTGCACGAGTTGGAGGATCGCGACCGCCGTGAACATCTTGTTCATCGAGCCGATTCGGAAGCGCGTGTTGGTCGTGTTCGCCGCGTTGCTCTCGCGATCGGCGAGACCGTAGGCTTCGTTGAACAACACCTTGGCCGTGCCGTCGGCCGCGATGCGCGCCACGAGCGCCGCGCCCGCGAAACGGTCGCTGGCGGCGTCGCTCTCGAGCTTGGTGCGCAGCGCCGCGATCGCCTCGGCTTCGCCGAGCCGCGTGATCGGGAACTCGTCCGGGCGCGGAATCGCGCCGATGGCAAACCGCGTGATCTTGTGCGCCTCGTCGGGCTCGACGACGAGCGTGAAGCGCGCGAATTGATCCGAGCCTCGCTCTTGCACGAGACCCACGAGCAACACCGGCGTGGCCTGCTCGATCTTGCGCAGCTCGAAGCCGCCGCTCCGCTCGCGGAAGTTGAGCTGCGCGTCAACGTTCATCGACGGGTAATTCGCCGCGAGGTATTGCGCGAGCCGATCGCGGTCGCCGCTGTTGAACGCGTCGAGCCAGGCCGAGAACTGCCGAAACGGCGGCGCCGCGCGCGCGGCCTCGACTTGCGCCGGCGTGAGCGGCGCGGGCGCAAGCTCGGGCGGGGGCTGCGCGGGCTGCAGGCCGATCCCGGTGATCCGGTCGGGCGCGTCCGCGGCAATGCTCAAGGTCACTCGCGTGAACGCCTTCGCCGGACCCCGCTCCTGCAGGAGGGCGACGATGCGCGCGTCGCCGGACTCCTCCACTTTCCTGAAGTCGAAGCCGCCCGTCTGCGCGCGGAGGGCGAGACCGGCGTCGGGGGTGCGGCCGGGTATGCTCTTGTCGAAGAACGCCTGCAGGGTCGCGCGGTCGCCGCTATTGAATGCGTCGAGCCAGGCCGAGAGCTGGCGGCCGGGCGGCGTGTCGGGGATCTGTGCAGCGGCGGTGCCGGCCAAGAGTAGGACGAAGATGGGGAATAACGTCTTCATGAATCCTCCTCGCATTTGCTAGCTACCGGATGCGCGAACGCGCCGAAGCGTCGCGGGCAGCGTGAATGCGGGCGTCCCTGCCCGAGCAGCATGGCGCCGGCGAGGCTCCGGCGGCACGCGGGTGGTTACTCGTCGCGCAACACGCGCGCGGGAATCAACCGCGCGGCCCTGAGCGCCTGGCCGCCCACGCCGAGCCACGCGAGGCCGAGCGCGATGCCGAGGCTCGCCACGTACGGCCACGGCGTGAACGACATCCGCGCAACGAACCACTGCACGTAGATGTCGGCGAGCAGATAACCGATTGGCCACGCGACCACGTTGCCGATCACGACCGGTCTGCCGAACTCGACGAGCAGCTGGCGCAGGATCCTGTTGGAATTCGCGCCGAGGCATTTGCGGATGCCGATCTCGTGCCGGCGGCGATTCGCGACGAACAACGCCATGCCGAAGATTCCGGCGAGCGCCACGCTGAAACCGAACGCGACCACCGTGAGCAGCGCCGTGGTGAGACCGTTCATCGCGCGCAGGCTCTGATCGCGCGCGTCGTCGAGGAACATCGGCCGCATCGTGCCCGCCGGGTTGTCGGCGAGGCCCTGCCAGACCGTTTGGATGTGCGCAATTCCGGCCTGCACGCCGTCGGCGGCGAGGCGCACGATCGGCAGGGCGTCGCGCGGGTCCAAGTGGAACGCGTGACCTTTCGTGCCGAGCGTGAGCAGCGTGAGCGGGGCGGCGTCGACGACGCCGACGATCTCGAAGGCCAGCGCGCTCGTCGTCGCGACACCGGAGCCTGCGTCGGCGCGCTGATAAACGACTTGGCCGACGGCCTGCTGCGGCGTCGACCAGCCGAGCAACCGCACGGCTTCGCGGTCGACGACGATGGCGAGCGTGCCCGCCTGGTTCGCGGGCCGGTCGGCGGTTTCCTCGAGGTCGCGGCCGCGCAAGAACTCGCGCCCTGCGACGAGATCGAAACCCAGCGTCGCGAAGAAGTCGTAGGAGATGAACCGCGTCTGCAAGCCGACCGGTGCCTCGGCGCCGGACGCGGTAAGCGTGTAGCGAGCGGGCTCCGCGCGGCCCGCCCAGGCGAGCGTGCGCATTCCGGTGACGCCTTTGACCTGGGGTGCGCGCGTGAGCTCGGCCGCGAGCACGTCGGGATCGACGGCGACTTGCGCGAGGCTCACCGGGATCTGCACGAACGGGTCCGCGCCGAGCCCCGACACGCGGTCGCGCATCGCGGAATTCTGCCCAAACATCACCATCACGGCGGTGAGCAGCACGCTCGCGACGGCGAATTGCACGCCGATGAATACGCTCTTGGCCCAGCGGCTGCCCGAGCGCTTCGAGCCTTTGCGCAGCGCCTCGATCGGGCTGAAACGCGACATTACATAGGCAGGAAAGGCGCCGGCGGCCACGCTGGTGGCGGCGGCGATCGCGAGCAGCGTGAGCGCGAAACGGGGCGTCGCGAGATTCGCCGCCCCGATTCGCAGATCCGAGAGGGCGCGGATCGCTTCGATCCCGAGCGCAGCCACGAGCAACGCCAGCACGAGGCTGATCAGCACCGCCGTGATCGCTTCGAAGAGATAGCGCGCGATCACGTGACGCCGCTCGGCACCGAGCACTCGGCTCAAGCCCACGTCCTTGGCGCGGGTGGAGGCGACGGCCGCCGCGAGGTTCACATAGTTGAAGCAGGCCATTGCGAGGACCAGCAGGCCCGGCAAGAAGAACAGACTAATCGCGGAGACTCCGGGGGCGATGCCGAGCGTGCCGAAGCCGGCGGTCAGCGTGTCGCCGAGCTGGTCCTCGAGGGGCCGCACGCGGAACGACACGGTCTCGTCGTTCGGCAGCACGATTCGATCGGACACCGCGCGCAGGCGCCGCTCGACTTCGGTGGGCGGCAGCGAGCCGTCGGCGGGCAGCAGCACGAACGTTCCGGAGTTGGCGTCGATACCCCGCCGCGTCCACTCGTCGCGATCCTTGGCCGTCGCCGTGCGCGGCTCGATCTGCGCGCGCAGCGCGAAGTTGAGCAGGATCTCGAGGCGGCCGCTCGAAAACTCATCCGGTGTCTCGACCACGGCGCCCACGACGACGTCGGTGCGGCGGTTGATCGTGAAGGTCTTGCCCGCGGCGTTGCGCGTGCCGAAAAGCTGCTCGGCGATCGGCGCGGTGATCACCGCGCTGTTGACGGCCGCGAGCGCGCTGCCTGGGTCGCCGTCGACGAAACGGTAGTCAAAGATTCGGAGCAGATCCGGATCGGCGAACATGACCGGGAGCCTGAAGCGCTGGTCGGCGGCGTCGACCTGCACTTGCGTGCGGCCGGTCTTGCGCGCGACGGCTTGGATCTCCGGCGCCTCCACCGGCACGTACTGCGCGAGGCTCAACGACACCGACGGGGAGTAGAGCGCCGCCGAGTCGTCGCCCGGGGCGACGTTGCGCTGCTCGAGCACGTAGATTCGGCCGGCGTTCGCGAACTCGCGGTTCACGTGCTCGAAGTAGTCGGCCACGGCGAACGCGATCACGAAGCACGTGATGCCGAGCGTGAGTCCCGTGATGTTGACGAGCGCCGTGGCCTTGTGCAGGCGGACGTTGGCGAGGGCGGCGCGGAAGTAGAGGACGAACATGCCGTGGATGAGGAATGGAGGGCGCGGACAACAAGGGGCGTCGAGCTTATCGGGGAAATATACGTTCGGCGCAGCGGGGTATCACCGCCGATCGGGGCAGTCCTGCGCCCGGGGGAATGGGCGCGGGCGGGCGCGCTCCGGCGAGCGCCAAGAATCGATCAGCCGCGATGGCCCTTGAGCTGTTGCGACGCCCGATACCGCGCCTCGGCCTCGACCAGCGCCGCCTGCGCGGCCGCAAGATCGACGCCCTCGCCCTTCCCGACCAGCAACTCGCGCGCCCGGTCGCGCGCCGCGAGCGCCTCGCTCTCGTCGAGCTGATCGGCGTGCAGCGCGCTGTCGGCGAGCACCGTGACCAAGTGCGGCTGAATCTCGAGCACCCCGCCCGTCACGTAGAACACCTTCTCGCCGTCCCCGGTCTGCACGCGCACCGAGCCGGGCTTGAGCTGCGTGAGCAGCGGCGCGTGCCGCGGCGCGATGCCGATCTCGCCCATCTTCGCGGGCGCGAACACCATGTCGGCGTCGCCGGCGTAGATCTCGCCCTCGGCGCTGACGATGTTGACGTGAATGGTCATGCTTGAGTGCAGCCCTTGAAGGTTACTGAACCTTCTTCGCCTTTTCTTCGGCCTCTTCGATCGCGCCGACCATCGAGAACGCCTGCTCGGGCAAGTGATCGTAGTCACCGTTCACGATGCCCTTGAACGAGCGGATCGTATCCTTGAGCGCCACGTACTTGCCTTCCATGCCGGTGAACGCCGTCGCCACCGAGAACGGCTGCGACAGGAACTGCCGGATCTTGCGCGCGCGCTGCACGATGAGCTTGTCGTCTTCCGAGAGCTCGTCCATGCCGAGGATCGCGATGATGTCTTGCAGCTCCTTGAAGCGCTGCAGCGTGGCCTGCGTGGCGCGCGCCGTGTCGTAGTGCTCTTGGCCGACGACGTTGGGGTCGAGCAAGCGGCTCGTGGAGTCGAGCGGGTCGACGGCCGGGTAGATGCCCAGCTCGGCGATCTTGCGCGAGAGCACCAACGTCGCGTCCAAGTGCGCGAACGTGGTCGCCGGCGACGGGTCGGTCAAGTCGTCCGCGGGCACGTAGATGGCCTGGAACGACGTGATCGAGCCGGTCTTCGTCGACGTGATGCGCTCCTGCAGCACGCCCATCTCCTCCGCCAACGTCGGTTGGTAGCCTACGGCGGACGGCATGCGGCCGAGCAGCGCGGACACTTCGGTGCCCGCGAGCGTGTAGCGGTAGATGTTGTCGATGAACATCAGCACGTCTTGGCCTTCCTCGCGGAAGTACTCGGCCATCGTGAGGCCGGTGAGCGCCACGCGCAGGCGGTTGCCCGGCGGCTCGTTCATCTGGCCGAACACGAGCGCGACCTTGTCGAGCACGCCCGCGTCTTTCATGTCGTGGTAGAAGTCGTTGCCCTCGCGCGTGCGCTCGCCGACGCCCGCGAATACGGAGGTGCCGCCGTGCGCCTTCGCGATGTTGTTGATGAGCTCGAGCAGCGTCACGGTCTTGCCTACGCCGGCGCCGCCGAACAATCCGACCTTGCCGCCCTTGGCGATCGGCATGATCAAGTCGATGACCTTGATACCGGTCTCGAGCAGCTCGGTGGACGCGGCCTGGTCTTCGTACTTGGGCGCTGCGCGGTGGATCGGCCAGTGGTGCTCGGCCTTGATCTCGCCCGCGTCGTCGATCGGGTCGCCGAGCACGTTCATGATGCGGCCGAGCGTCTTCGGGCCGACGGGCACCGAGATCGCCTCGCCGGTGTTCGCCACCGAGAGCCCGCGCCGCAGGCCTTCCGATGTGCCCATCGCGATCGTGCGCACGACGCCGTCGCCGAGCTGCTGCTGCACCTCGAGCGTGAGGTTACGGTCTTGCAGCTTCAGAGCGTCGTAGACCTTGGGGATCGAGTCGCGCGGAAATTCCACGTCGACGACCGCGCCAATCACTTGAACTATCGTGCCGGTGCTCATGGTTCTACCTTCTCCGTAATCTTTAGACGGCGGCTGCGCCGCTCACGATCTCGGCGATCTCGCGCGTGATCGCCGCTTGGCGAGCTTTGTTGTACTGGAGCTGCAAGCCCTCGATGAACTTGCCTGCGTTGTCGGTGGCGGCCTTCATCGCGACCATCTTCGAAGCCATCTCGCACGCCACGTTCTCGACCGCGCCGCGATACACCTGCGACTCGAGGTAGCGGTCGAGCACGCCGTCCAAGAGATCGCCCGCGCCCGGCTCGTAGATGTAGTCCCAATGCGTTTGCAGCGCTTCCTTGTCGATGGCCTCGACGGGCAAGAGCTGCGTCGCCGTCGGCTGCTGGCTCATCGTGTTCACGTACACGTTGTGCACCAGGAACAGCCGGTCGATCTTGCCCTGGCGGTACGCGTCGGTCATCGCGGTGATCGCGCCGACCAAGTCCTTCACCTTCGGCTGCTCGCCGAGATGGCTCGTGGCGGCGACGACGTTCACGTTCAAGCGGCGGAAGTACGCGATGCCCTTGGCGCCGACGAGGCAGAGGTCGACCTCGATACCCTTGTCCTTCCACTTGCGCAGCTCGCGCACGACCTCGCGGAAGGTGTTCACGTTCACCGAGCCGCAGAGCCCGCGGTCGGTGCTGATCACGATGTAGCCGACGCGCTTGATCTCGCGCTCTTGCAGATACGGGTGGCGGTAGTCGGGGTTCGCTTCGGACAAGTGGCCGATCACGGTCCGGATGCGCTCGGCGTACGGCCGCGACGCGGCCATGCGCAGCTGCGTGCGGCGCAGCTTCGACGCGGCGACCATCTCCATCGCCTTCGTGATCTTCTGCGTGCTCTTCACGCTTGCGATCTTGGTCCGAATTTCTTTGCCGCTGGCCATCGCTCTCTACCGGAAAAATAGGGACATGTTCGATTTTCGACCGAGCCCGCGACTCGACCGAAACCCTGGCCGAAAATCCAACATGTCCCTATTTTTCACTCAGTACGTACCCGTCTTCTTGAAGGCTTCGACGATCTTCTTGAGATCCGCGACGTTCGCATCGTTGTACTCGGGCTTGGCGTTGATGCCGTCGAGCACCGCCTTGTGGCTCGCGCGCGCGAACGCGTGCAACGCGGTCTCGAAGTCGACCACCTTGTTCGCCGGCACGTCGTCGATGTAGCCCTCGTTCACGGCGTACAGCGACAGCGCCATCTCGGCCACCGACAACGGCTGGTACTGCTTCTGCTTCATGAGCTCCGTCACGCGGCGGCCGCGCTCGAGCTGCTTACGGGTGGCGGCGTCGAGGTCGGACGCGAACTGCGCGAACGCCGCGAGCTCGCGATACTGAGCGAGCGCGATGCGCACGCCGCCGCCGAGCTTACGGATGATCTTCGTCTGCGCGGAGCCGCCGACGCGCGACACCGAGATACCGGCGTTGATCGCGGGCCGGATACCGGCGTTGAACAAGTCGGTCTCGAGGTAGATCTGGCCGTCGGTGATCGAGATCACGTTGGTCGGCACGAACGCGGACACGTCGCCGGCCTGCGTCTCGATGACCGGCAGCGCGGTCAGCGAGCCGGTCTTGCCCTTGACCTTGCCCTTGGTCAGCTTCTCGACGTACGTCTCGTTGACGCGCGCGGCGCGCTCGAGCAAGCGCGAGTGCAGATAGAACACGTCGCCCGGATACGCCTCGCGGCCCGGCGGGCGGCGCAAGAGCAGCGACACCTGGCGATACGCCCAGGCCTGCTTCGTGAGGTCGTCGTAGATGATCAGCGCGTCCTCGCCCTTGTCGCGGTAGTACTCGCCCATCGCGCAGCCGGCGTACGGCGCGATGTACTGCATCGCTGCGGACTCCGCCGCGGTGGCCGCGACGACGATCGTGTGCGCGAGCGCACCAGCGTCCTCGAGCTTGCGCACGACGTTGGCAACCGTCGAATTCTTCTGGCCGATGGCGACGTAGATGCAGACGAGATTGCCGCCCTTCTGATTGATGATCGTGTCGATCGCGACCGCGCTCTTGCCGGTTTGGCGGTCGCCGATGATGAGCTCGCGCTGGCCGCGGCCGATCGGCACCATCGCGTCGATGGCCTTGAGACCGGTCTGCACCGGCTGGCTCACCGACTTGCGGTCGATGACGCCCGGCGCGACCTTCTCGATCGGCGACGTCTCGGTCGCGGCGATCGGGCCCTTGCCGTCGATCGGCATGCCGAGGGAATTCACGACCCGGCCGAGCAGCGCGTCGCCGACCGGCACCTCGAGAATGCGGCCCGTGGTCTTGACCGTGTCGCCTTCCGAGATGTGCTTGTACTCGCCGAGCACCACCGCGCCGACGGAGTCTTGCTCCAAGTTGAGCGCCAAGCCAAAGCTGCCGCCCGGGAACTCGATCATCTCGCCGTACTGCACGTCGGTGAGGCCGTGGATGCGGCAGATGCCGTCGGTGAGCGCGATGATCGTGCCGACGTCGCGCGCCTCGGCCTTCGCCTCGAAGTTCTGGATCCGTTGCCGGATCAGGTCGCTGATCTCGGAAGCTTTGATTGCCATCTGTGAGTCCTCAGTAGCCTGGTGTCAGACACCAAAGGTGCCAGACACCTTGTTTATTCGACGAGCTGTGCCGCGAGCTTCTCGAGCCGCGCGCGCACCGAGCCGTCGATCACCATGTCTTCCGCACGAATCACGGCACCGCCGATCAGCGCCGGGTCCACCGCGAGCTCGAGCTCGACCTCGCGGCCGAGGCGCTTCTTGAGCGCCTGCTTCACTTGCTCGGCCGTGGCCGCGTCGACCTGCGTGGCCGACGTCATCGTGACCTTGACCTTGTTCTCGGCCTGCGCCTTGAGCGCGTCGAACTGCGCGGCCATCTCGGGCAACACGGCGAGCCGGTCGTTCTCGGCGAGCACGGCTAGCAGCGCCTTGCCTTGCGCCGTGTCGAACACGCCGGCGCCCTTGATGCCGACGGTGACGGCACGCAGGAATTCCGCGCGCTTGCCGACGTCGATCGTGGGATTGCCGAGCACGCGCTTCGCGCTCGCGTCCCGGAGCACCGCGGCGGCGGCATTCAGCGCCTGCGACCACTCGCCCAGCTTGCGCTCGCCGCTCGCGATGTCGAACAGCGCTTTCGCGTAAGGCCGGGCGATCGTGCTGTCGTCAGCCATCGCGCGCCTAGAGCTCGGCCGCCAAGCGGCTCAGGAGATCGCGGTGCGCGTTCGCGTCGATCTCGCGCCCAAGCACCTTCTCGGCGCCCGCCACCGCGATCTTCGCGACCTGGCCGCGGAGCTCCTCGCGCGCGCGATTGGTCGCGACGCCGATCTCGGCGCGGGCAGCTTCGAGCTGCCGCTTGCGCTCCGTCTCGCCGTCGACCTTCGCCTGGTCGACGATGCCCGTCGCGCGCGAGTTCGCCTGATCGACGATGCCGCGCGCCTGCTCACGCGCCGCGGCGATGATCTTGTCGACCTCGGTCTTGGCGTTCGCGAGCGCGTTCGTGCCCTGCTCGGCGGCGGCCAGGCCGGTAGCGATCTCGGTCTGTCGCTGCTCGATCGTGCCGAGGATCAACGGCCAGACGAACTTCATGCAGAACCAGACGAACACGGCCATCGCGATCACTTGGCCGATCAAAGTCATGTTGATGTCCACGCGGATTCTCCCGTGTGCCGAGCCGGTGTTGCCGCGGCGCTAGCCGCCGCTGATCTGGCCGACCATCGGAACGGCGATCGCGAACAACATGTAGAGCGCGATACCGACACCGATCATCGCGATTGCGTCGAGCAACGCGACCACGAGGAACATCTGGGTCCGCAGCATGTTGGCGAGCTCGGGCTGGCGCGCAGAGCCTTCCAACCACCGGCCGCCGAGAAGTCCCATGCCGATGCCGACGCCGAGCGCGCCGAGACCGATCAGGATCCCCACGGACAGAATCGTCAAACCACTCACAGTTTCCATCAATGTCTCCAGTCGAGAAGAGTCTTATCGTTCGAGAATCTCAATGCGCTTCGCCCGTGTCATGCGCTTGGCTCAAGTACACGATCGTGAGCATCATGAAAATGTAGGCCTGTAGCGCGATCACCAGAATGTGGAACACCGCCCACAAGAAGTGCAGCGGCAGCTGGTAGAGGCCGAGCAACGCGATCAGGATGAAAATGAGCTCGCCCGCGTACATGTTGCCGAAGAGCCGCAGCGACAGCGACAGCGGCTTCGCGATGAACGAGACCAGCTCGAGCACCAGGTTGAACGCGATGACCAAGGGCGCGGCGAGCAAGCCGATGCCTTTGGTCGGCGGCGGGATCGGATGCATCAGGAATTCTTTGCTGAAGCCGACCGGGCCCTTGATCTTGATCGAAAAGAAGATGATCAACAGGAACACCGAGATCGACATGCCGAACGTCACGTTGACGTCGGTGCTCGGCACTACCTTGAGATACGGCACGCCCGCCGCGCCGGCCGCGAGCGGCAGCCAGTCGACCGGAATCAAGTCCATCAAGTTCATCAGGAAGATCCACGAGAGCATCGTGAGCGCGAGCGGCGCGATCAGGTTGCTCTTGCCGTGGAACGTGCCCCGGACCGAATCGTCCACCAGGCCGACCACCCATTCGGCGCCGGCCTGGAGCTTGCCCGGGTTTTTCGTCGTGGCCTTTTTCGCGACCCGATAGAACAGGAAGCAGAACACGAAGCCCAAGATCAGCGAGAACGCCATCGAATCGACGTTCAAGGCGAAGAAGTTGCCCTTGCATTGGTTCCAAACCCAATCGCCATCCTTGCGGCACACCGTGAGGTTGGTGAGATGGTGCTGGATGTATTCGCTGGCCGATTCGCCGTGCTGTTCCGCCATTACGCGTTCAACTCTTCGTTATCGCTTCTGTACGCCGCGCGCCGCCGAGCCACGCCGCGCCGAATATCGCCATCTGCGCGGCGATGAAGCCGCCGAAAACCGCCGGCGGCGCCAGTGGCCGCACGGCCCCAAAGATCGCCGCGAACAGCACGGCGGTCAGCAGCAACTTGCCGATCTCGCCGATCCAGACCGACCGCAGCAACGAGTCCGCGCTCGCGCCCGCGCGCCACTGCAACAACCTCGCGGCCAGAAAACCGTTAGGAATTACTGCGGTTGCGCCGCCGAGCAACGCCGACACCCCGGCCACCTGCCCCTGCCAGAGCCACAACCCCGCGGCTAAGCACAGGGTAACGCCGGCTTGCCCGAGCAACGTCAACGGCACGACGCGGCTGTCGTCCATAAGGCCTCGTTTGGGTGCCGGGATTGCCGTTTTCCAGCGAAGGAACGCGGCAAAAAGCCGCGAGGGCGTCGCGGCCCGGCGGCATTCTAAGCAGTCGTCAGGTGCTATTCAATCGGCCGTGCGGGGTGGGGTCGCAGCCCGGCGCACCGCCCGGTTCATTTGATGTGCGCGAGGATGCCCTCGAGCTCGTCGAGGCCGTTATAGCGGATCACGACGCGGCCGCCCTTGGCGCCGTGCTCGATCGTGACCGTCGCGCCGAGCGTCTCGGCGAGCTCGCTCTCGAGCCGCTGGACGTTCGGGTCCCCGCCGTCGGCGCCCCGCTTGCGCGCGGGCCGCGCGTCCGCGGGCGACCCGCCGGCGCGCCTCACGGCGCTTTCGGTCTCCCGGACGCTCCAGCCCTGCTTCAGCGCCCGTTGCGCCACTTCGAGCTGGAGCTCCGGCGACACGAGCCCGGCGAGCGCGCGCGCGTGGCCCATGTCGAGCTCGCGGCGCTCGAGCATCTCGCGGACGACCCGCGGCAGGTCGAGGAGCCGCAGCAGATTGGTGACGGTGGTCCGCGAGCGGCCGACCGCGTCGGCCGCGTCGGCGTGGGTGAGGCCGAACTCCTCGACGAGCCGGTGCAGCGCGCGCGCCTCCTCGAGCGGGTTCAGGTCTTCGCGCTGGATGTTCTCGATGAGGGCGACCGCGACGGCCGACTCGTCCGGGATGTCGCGCACGACCGCCGGGATCGAGTGCAGGCCCGCGAGCTGCGCCGCGCGCCAGCGGCGCTCGCCGGCGACGATCTCGTAGCGCGGCTCGCCGCCGTCGGTGTTGCGCAGCGGCCGCACGACGATCGGCTGGACGACACCCTGCGCCTTGATCGACTCGGCGAGCTCGACCAGCGTTTCCTCGCGCATGTCGACGCGCGGCTGGTACTTGCCGCGCGACAGAAGGTCGACCGGCAGCTCCTTGAGCGCCGATTCCGGCGGCGGCGCGCTGTCCGTAGACCGCGTGGGCGCCGCGCTGCTGAGCAGCGCGTCGAGACCGCGGCCGAGGCTCTTTCGCTTGTTCATCTGGGCGCCGAGACGACAGGTCCGCCGGATTGTAGAGGAAAACGGCCGGGTCTGACCCCATTCCGCGCACCGCGGTTTACCGAAGCGACGGGCGCAGGCGGAATGGGGTCTGACCCTAATTGGCGCTCGACCGAATTAGGGTCAGACCCCATCCCGTGAGACCGTCGCACCCGCGACGGGCGTCGCGGGGAACGGGGTCAGACCCTAGCCGGGCACGCGCGCCAGCGGCGCGCCGGAACGGCGGTTCACCTCGCCCGCGAGCGCGAGGTAGGCGAGCGCGCCCCGCGAGTACTTGTCGTGGAACAGCACCGGCTTGCCGAAGCTCGGAGCTTCCGCGAGCCGCACGTTGCGCGGGATCACCGTGCGGTAGACGCGGTCGCCGAAGTGGCTGAGCAGCTGCGCCGAGACCTCGTTCGCCAGGTTGTTCCGCGGGTCGAACATCGTCCGCAGAATCCCGTGGATCTCCAGCTTCGGATTGGCGCTCGCGCGCAGCTTGTCGATCGTGCCGACCAGCGCCGACAGGCCCTCGAGCGCGAAGTACTCGCACTGCATCGGGATCAGCACGTACTCCGCGGCCGTCAGCGCGTTGACCGTGAGCATGTTCAGCGCCGGCGGGCAGTCGATGAGCACGTAGTCGAATCGCGCCAGCACCGGCTCGAGCGCTCTGCGCAGGCGGAACTCGCGATCGGGCCTCTGCACGAGCTCGACCTCGGCGGCCGTGAGCTCCTGATTGCTCGGCAGCAGCGTGAATCCACCCTCGGCCGGCGTCTTGAGCACGTTCGCGACGGGCACGTCGTCGAGCAGCACGTCGCAGACGGTGTGCTCGAGCGAGCCCTTGTCGACCCCCGAGCCCATCGTCGCGTTCGCCTGTGGATCGAGATCGACGAGCAGCACGCGGCGCTGCGTCGCCGCGAGCGACGCGGCGAGGTTGACGCAGGTGGTGGTCTTGCCGACGCCGCCCTTCTGGTTCGCGACGGTAATTATCGAAGTCATCGAGGCCATGCCCGCCCCGCCCTTGTCAGGCGCTGATCCGTTCCAGCAACACGATCGAGCTTCGCAGCGCGAGCTCCGGCCCCGCGCTCCGAGCGTCGTCCTTCAGCACGAAGTCCGGCGCCAACCCGCGAAACGTCTCGCGCAGATGCGCCGCCGTCAACAGCACGAGCACGCTTCCGGGGGCAGTGAGCGGCCGGCAAATCGTCAGCAGCTCCGCCGGCGGCGCGACAGCCCGCGCGAGCACGGTATCAAACGGCCGATCGGGACGTAAGAGCTCGGCCCGGCCGTGCGCGACCTCGGTGTTGCGCAGCCCAAGCTCCGTGACGACGTGCCGCAGAAAGCGCACGCGCTTCGCTCGGCTCTCGATCAGCGTGAACGAGCGCGCAGGCTCCGTTATGGCGAGCGGCATTCCCGGCAAGCCCGCGCCGGAGCCGACGTCGGCCACGTGTCCTCCGCGCAGCAGCGGCCGCAGCGCCAGGCTCTCGACGAGATGGCGGTCGACGAGCTCGCCCAGGTCCCGGATCGGTCCCGTGAGGTTGTAGACCCGGTTCCACCGGATCAGGAGCGCGACGAAGCGCGCCAGCGATTCGACCGCGGGCGCCGGAAGGCGGAGCCCGGCCGCCTCGACGCGTCGACCGATCTCGGCGGCGGGTACGACATCGACTTGCTCGCGCGACATCCCGCCAGTATGGCGAAAAATAGGGACATGTTTGATTTTCTACGACGCGCGGCGGGTTGGCGTGCGGGTCGACGAAAATCCAACATGTCCCTATTTTTCGCTGTCCCTATCTCGGCTCGGTGCCGTGCAGGAAGGCCTGGGACGAGAAGTAGGCCGCGAGCTGCGCGATCGTCGCCGAGTCGAGCGGCTTGATCATCGGCCCCATCAGCGCGTCGGCGCGCTGGCCGGTTTGATACTGCTTCAGCGCCTGCTCGAGGTACGACTCGTGCTGGCCGGCGAGCGTAGGCCATTGCTTCGCGTCGGCGACGCCCGTCTGCCCGTGGCACTGCTGGCAGGCGACCGCGGCGCGCTTGCCGGCCTCGATGTCGACGGCGCTCGCGCTCGACTTGCCCGACGCCGGTTGGCCTTCGTAGGTCGAGAAGTACGCCGCGATGTCGGCGATGTCCTGATCCGACAACGTCGCGGCTTGCACCCGCATCGTGGGATGGCTGCGCGTGCCGCGGCGGTAGCCTTGCAGCGCTATCTCGAGGTAGTCGGCGTTCTGGCCGCCGAGCTTCGGAACGTGGTACGCGGGATAGGCGTTGTGGGAGCCCGGCACGCCGTGGCAACCGGCGCAGGTGGTCGCGAGCACGGCGCCGCTCTCGGCGTTGCCCGGTAGCGTGATCGGCAGGAGCGGCGCGGGGAGCGGCGCCGCGACCCGCGCGGCGGGCGGCTGCGCTTCGGAGCGTCCCGCCACGAGGCAGGCCGCGAAACCCACGGCAGCCACGGCACTCACGGCCATCACGGCAGCGTAAACGTGCGTCTTCGAGCGAGACGAGGTCGAGTGAAGCAAGGGGGAGCTCCGGCGAGATTCCATTCTCAGCCGCGTATGTTAGCCAATTCCTCGACGCGATGGCATGCGACGAGAGTCTCACCGAACCGCCGCAGCGCCGGCGTTTCGCTCGCGCAGCGCTCGACGGCATAGCGGCAGCGCGTCCGAAACCGGCAGCCCGACGGCGGAGTGATCGGCGACGGCAGGTCGCCCGACAAGATCTCGCGGGCGCGGGCGCGCTCCGCGCGCGGATCGGGCAGCGGCACGGCGCTCAAGAGCGCGCGGGTGTACGGGTGCAGCGGCTGCTCGTAGAGCGCGTCGCGGGAAGCGACCTCCATCACGCGGCCGAGATACATCACGAGCACGCGATGACTGATCTGGCGCACGACCGCGAGATCGTGCGCGATGAAGATCAGCGCGAGGCCGAACTCGGCGCGCAGCTCGATCAAGAGCTTCACGATCTGCGCTTGGATCGAGACGTCGAGCGCGCTCACGGGCTCGTCGCAGACGACCACCTTCGGCTCGAGCACGAGCGCGCGCGCGATCCCGATCCGCTGGCATTGCCCGCCCGAGAACTCGTGCGGGTAGCGATTGAGCTCGCGGCCCGTGAGGCCCACGCGGCGCAGCATCTCGACGACCTTCGCGCGCGTCGCGCCCGGCGAGAGCTCGGGCTGGTGGGTCCACAGCGGCTCGCTCACGATGTCGCCGACGTTCATCCGCGGATTCAGCGACGCGAGCGGGTCCTGGAAGATCACCTGGATGTTGCGCTTCAGCGGCCGCACGCGGGCGGCGCGGAGCTCGGTGACGTCGGTGCCTAGCACCGAGACGCGGCCGGCGGTCACCGGCACGAGCTTGAGCACGGCGCGCGCGAGTGTCGACTTGCCGGAGCCCGATTCCCCGACGACGCCGAGCGTCTCGCCGGGGGCGAGCGTGAGACCCACGCCGTCCACGGCCTTGAGCGTGCGCGTACCCCAGCCGTTCGCCGCCGGCACCGCGAAGTGCACCGCGAGGTCGCGGACCTCGACGAGCGGCGCGGCACCGGTGGCGCCCGAAGAGGCGGCCGCCCGCGGCGTGCGCGGCGCGGCGTCGAGCCGCGGCACCGCGGCCAGCAGCGCCCGGGTGTACTCGTGGCGCGGCCGATAGAAGATGTCCTCGACCGTGCCCTGCTCCTTGAGCTCGCCGCCGTGCATCACGAGCACGCGGTCGGCCAGCCCGGCGATCACCCCTAAGTCGTGCGTGATCAGAATGATCGCGGTGCCGAAACGCCGTTTGACCTCCTTCATGAGCTCGAGGATCTGTGCCTGCACGGTAACGTCGAGCGCGGTGGTGGGCTCGTCCGCGATCAGGATCTGCGGGCCGAGCAGCAGGCTCGCCGCGATCATCACCCGCTGCCGCATACCGCCCGACAGCTCGTGCGGATAGCGCTTGAAGCGCGCGGCCGCCTCGGGGATCGCGACAGCCTCGAGCATCTCGATGCAGCGCGCGCGCGCGGCCTTCCGCGAGACGCGCTCGTGCGCGCGCACGACTTGCACGAGCTGCGACTCGATCGTGAGGTACGGATTCAGCGACGTCATCGGGTCTTGAAAGATCATCGAGATCTTCCGGCCGCGCACCCCGCGGAGCTCGCGCTCGCGGAGCTTGAGCAGATCGCGCCCGTCGAACAACGCGGTGCCCGAGACCCGGCCGTTGGCCGCGAGCAACCCGAGCAGCGCGAGCAGGCTCTGGGTCTTGCCCGACCCCGATTCGCCCACGATGCCGAGCGTCTCGCCGGCGTGCAGCGCGAACGTGAGGTCCCTCACGGCGTGGACTTCGCCGTCTTGGGTCGCGAAGCGCACGTTCAGGGATTCGACGGCGAGCACGGGCACGTCAGCGATCCTTCGGGTCGAGCGCGTCGCGCATGCCGTCGCCGACGAAGTTGAAGCAGAACAACGTGATCGCGAGGAACGCGGCGGGGAAGATCAGGATCCACGGCGCACTCTCGAGCTCGGCCGCGCCGTCGTGCACGAGCGCGCCCCACGACGTCATCGGCTCCTGCACGCCCAGCCCCAAGAAGCTCAGGAACGACTCGATGAGGATCACCTGCGGAATCATCAGCGTCACGTACACGGCCACGACGCCGAGCAGGTTCGGCACGACGTGCCGGCGGATGATCGCGAACGCGCCGACCCCCTGCGCCTCTGCCGCCTCCACGAACTCGCGGCACTTGAGCGACAGCGTTTGGCCGCGGACGATCCGCGCCATGTCGAGCCAGTTCACCGCGCCGATCGCGACGAAGATCAAGAGGATGTTCCGGCCGAAGAACACCATCAGCAGGATCACGAAGAACATGAACGGCAGCGCGTACAAGATATCGACGATCCGCATCAGCAGCGCGTCGAGCCGCCCGCCGAAGTAGCCCGCGATCGCGCCGTACGCGACGCCGATCACGAGGCTCACGGCCGTCCCCACGATGCCGACCAGCAGCGAGATCCGCCCGCCGTAGAGCGTGCGCACGAACAGATCGCGGCCGAGCGTGTCGGTGCCGAACGGGTGCCCCGCCTCGAAGCTCGGGGGGAGCGAGATGCTGCCGAAGTCCGTGAAATCGAATGCGTGCGAGCTAAACCACGGACCGACGATCACGAGCACCGCCATGAGGCCGATGATCCACGCGCCGACGACGGCCGCGCGGTTGCGCTTGAGCTTGCGCCAGGCGTCTGCCCAGAGGCCGCGGCCGCCCCCCTCGTCGGCCAAGACACTCGCCGCGCCGGCGCTCACTTGTACTTCACGCGCGGGTCGAGCCACGCGTACGCGAGGTCGACCACGAAATTGAACGCGATGATCAGCGCGCCGTAGAACACGACCACGCCCATCACGAGCGTGTAGTCGCGATTCAGCGCGCCGGTGACGAAGAACCGGCCGATGCCCGGCACGCTGAAGATCTGCTCGATCACCACCGAGCCGGTGATCACGGCCGCGGCCGCGGGCCCGAGATACGACACCACGGGCAGCAGCACCGGCCTGAGCGCGTGGCGCACCACGATCTGCCAAGTCGGCAGCCCCTGCGCCTTCGCCGTGCGAATGAAATTGCTGCGCAGCACCTCGATCATGCTGCCGCGGGTGAGCCGCGCGAGGTACGCGATCTGCGGCAGCGCGAGCGCCGTGACGGGCAGCACCATCGTGCGCAAGCCGCCGAGCCCGCCCGCCGGCAGCCAGCGCAGATACACCGCGAACACGAGAATCAGGAGCGGCGCCATCACGAAGTTCGGGATCGAGATCCCCGTCATCGCCACCGCCATCACGCCGTGGTCGGCGGCGCGGTTCTGGCGCAGCGCCGCGATGCAGCCCGCGGCGACGCCGATCACGAGCGCCACGAGCATCGCGGCGCCGCCGAGCTTGAGCGAGACCGGGAAGCCGGTCTTGATGAGCTCGGTGACCGTGTAGTCGCGGTACTGGAACGACGGGCCGAAGTCGAAGCGCAGCAGGCCGCCCAAGTAGCGGCCGAATTGCATGTACAGCGGCTCGTCCAGGTGATAGGCCGCGTTCAAGTTCGCCTCGATCTCCGGCAGGAGCTGGCGCTCGCGGCTGAACGGCCCACCGGGCGCCGCGCGGATCATGAAGAACGTGAACGCGGTCAGCAGAAACAGCGTCGGGATCGCACCGAGCAGCCGCCGTAACGAGTAGCGCAGCAAGCGTCGAGCCTAGTGCTTGAGGATGTAGAGATCCTTGTGCGGATGGTGATCCATGATGTTCGACTGATAGCCGCCGACCCAGGGTTTCACCAAGCGCGCCGTCACGTAGGTGTAGATCGGCAGGATCGGCATGTCGGCGAGCATCACACGCTCGGCCGCCTCCAGCAGCTCGCCGCGCTTGTCGAGGTCGAGCTCCGACTGCGCGGCCGTGACGAGCCGGTCGTACTCGGGATTGTCGTAGCCCGTGTCGTTCAAGCCCGCGGTCGAGCGCAGCATCTCGGCAAACGTGAACGCGTCGTTGTAGTCGCCGATCCACCCGTGGCGATAGACCTGCGTGTCGATCTTTTTGTTACGCGTATCGAGGTACACCTTCCACTCCTGGTTCGTGATCTCTGTCTCGACGCCGAGCACCCGCTTCCACATCGACGCCATCGCGACCGCGATCCGGCGGTGGTTTTCCTGGGTGTTGTACATGAGCTCGGTGCGCAGCGGCTTCGCGGCCGAGTAGCCGGCCTCTGCGTACAGCCGCTTCGCCTCGGCTTCGCGCGCTGCCTGCGTCCAAGCGCCCTCGGGCATCTGCTGCGGCTGGTAGTGCGCCACCGGCGGCACCCAGCCGAACGCCGGTGTTTGGCCCGCGCCGATCACCTGGTCGGTGATCGCCTGGCGGTCGATCGCGAGCGCGAGCGCCCGGCGCAGCTTCGGCTGATCCTTGAACGGCGGCCGCGTCAGGTTGAAGCCGTAGAAGTAGCTGCCGAGATACGGCGCGACCACGAACTCCGCTGCCAGGTTCTCGCGGATCCACTTGATCTGCGTCGCGGGCACGACGTCGGTGATGTCGAGCTCGTTGGCGCGATAGCGCTGGAGCTCGGCGGACTGGTCTTCGGTGGGATAGAACCAGACCTCGTCGAGCTTGTTGTTCGCGTTGTTCCAGTAATGCGGGTTGCGCACGAGCTTGATGTGCGACTGCACCACCCAGTCCGCGAGCTCGAACGCGCCGTTGCTCACGAGGTTGCCGGGCCGCGTGAATTGATCGCCGTGCTTCTCGAAGCTCGCGCGGTGCAGCGGGTAGGTCATGCTGTGCTGCAACAGGCTCACGAAATACGGCGTCGGATGCGCGAGCTGGATCTCGAGCGTGTAGTCGTCGAGCGCGCGCACTCCCAAGTCGTCGGGAGGCCGCTTGCCGGCCGAGATCTCGTCCGCGTTCTCGATCGGGCTCAGGATGAAGCTGTAGGTGGAGAGCGTCTTCGGATCGACGCCGCGCCGGAGACCGAACAGGAAATCGGCCGCGGTCACCGGATCGCCGTTCGACCAGCGCGCGTCGTGGCGCAGGTGGAACACATAGGTCTTGCCGTCGTCGCTCATCGTCCAGGACTCGGCCACGCCCGGCACGATGTCGCCGTTCGGCGCCTCGTTCACGAGGCCCTCGTAGAGATCGCGCTGGACGTTCGCGCCCTGGACCTCTTCGCCGCGATGCGGGTCCAGCGTCTGGATCTCGTTGCCGTTGCCGATCCGCAGGATCTGGACGTCGGCGAGCTCCTTGCCGGTCGCGCCGCCGGCTTGGACCTTGAGGGTGGCGGCCGCCGCCACGGGGGCGCCGTCGCCGCCGCAACCCGCGAGCACGGCGCTCGCTGCGGCCACTGCCGTCCACGCTGCGAATCGTTTCATCCTCGAGTCACTCCCTTTTGGCTGCCTTGGTGTCCGAGGATGCGCGTTCACGCGCTCCGGCACTCGCGATTTTTCTTGAGATGAATCAAGAGCAGCGAGATCGCCGCCGGCGTCATGCCGGAGATTCGCCCGGCCTGGCCGATGTCGCCCGGCCGGATGCGCGTGAGCTTCTCGCGGATCTCGTTCGACAGGCCGTTGATCCGCGCGTAGTCGAGATCGGCGGGCAGCGCGGTCTCGGCCTTAAGCTTCTGCCGCTCGATCTCGATGCCTTGGCGTTCGACGTAGCCGGCGTAGTGCGCATCGATCTCGAGGCTCGCCACGCGCTGCTCGGCGCGCTCGGCGTCGACACCGTCGAGCCCGGCGGAGGCGCCGACGCGCGGCAGCGCCGTGAGGTCCGCGTAGTCGACCGACGGGCGCCGCAGCAGGTCGTAAGCGCTGACCTCGCGCGCGAGCGGCTCGATCGCGCCGTCCGCCGGCACGTCGGAGGGCTTCAGGACGATGCCGCGGAGCCGCGCGGCCTCCGTCGTAAGCCACTCGCGGCGCGCCTCGAGCTCGCGCCAGCGCTCGTCGGGCACGACGCCGAGGTCGCGGCCGACGGGCGTGAGCCTGAGATCGGCGTTGTCCTCACGCAGCGACAGCCGAAACTCCGCGCGGCTCGTGAACATCCGGTACGGCTCGGTGGTGCCGCGCGTGATCAAATCGTCGATGAGCACGCCGAGATACGCCTCTTCGCGCCGCGGCGACCACGGCTCGCGGCCGAGCACGCGCAGGCCCGCGTTGATTCCCGCGACGATGCCCTGCGCGGCGGCCTCCTCGTAACCGGTCGTGCCGTTGATCTGCCCGGCGAAGTAGAGGCCGGCGATCGCCTTGGTCTCGAGAGTGGACTTGAGGTCGCGTGGGTCGAAGAAGTCGTACTCGATCGCGTAGCCCGGCCGCGTAACGTGCGCGCGCTCGAAGCCCGGGATCGAGCGCACGAGGTCGAGCTGCACGTCGAACGGCAGCGACGTCGAGATACCGTTCGGGTAGATCTCGAACGTCGTGAGGCCTTCCGGCTCGATGAAGATCTGGTGGCGCGTGCGATCGGCAAACCGCACCACTTTGTCCTCGATCGACGGGCAGTAGCGGGGCCCGATGCCTTCGATCGCGCCGGTGAAGAGCGGCGAGCGGTCGAGGCCGTTACGGATGATCTCGTGGGTGCGCTCGGTGGTGTGCGTGATGTGGCACGACACCTGGCGCGGATGCTCGGCGCGGGCGCCCAAGAACGAGAACACCGGCGTCGGCGTGTCGCCCGGCTGCTCCGCGAGGTTCGTGTAGTCGACGCTGCGGCCGTCGATGCGTGGCGGCGTGCCCGTCTTCAGGCGGCCGACGTTGAGCCCGAGCTCGCGCAATCCGCGCGCGAGGCCGATCGACGCCGGGTCGCCGGCGCGGCCGCCCGAGTAGTTGACTTGGCCCACGTGGATCTTGCCGTCCAAGAACGTGCCCACCGTCAGCACCACGGACTCGCTCTTGATCCTGATGCCGGCCTGGGTGACGACGCCGCGGACTCGCTCGCCGTCGAGCAGCAGCGCGTCGGCGTTCTGCTGGAGCAGCGTGAGGTTGGGCTCCGCGTCCAGGATCTCGCGGATCGCGCGCTTGTAGAGCGCGCGGTCGGCCTGCGCGCGCGTCGCGCGCACAGCCGGCCCCTTGCTCGCGTTCAACGTCCGGAAGTGGATGCCCGCGCGATCCGTGGCGCGCGCCATCGCGCCGCCGAGCGCGTCGATCTCCTTCGCGAGGTGCCCCTTGCCGATCCCGCCGATGGCGGGATTGCAGCTCATCTGGCCGAGCGTCTCCAAGTTCTGGGTGAGCAGGAGCGTGCGACAGCCGAGCCGCGCGGCCGCGAGCGCGGCCTCGGTGCCGGCGTGGCCACCACCGACGACGATACAGTCGTAGCGATTGGGGTACTCCATGGTGCTTACCGTAACGTCACCGGCGGTGTCATGCGGGGGCTCTGTGATGGGAAGAGCTGTCTCCCTCGGGATTCTATCCGTATCATGCGCCGCCATGCAGCGGCTCAAGACGCTGGGCCTCGCCTTGGGCGCGGCCGCGGCGCTCGTCATTCCACGCCTCGTGCCGGCGCAGGGCGCGACGCTCGCCGAGCGTCCTTGCCGCCTTTCCTCGGCGTCGTTGCCCGCGGCTTTCGGCCGGTGCGGCGAGCTTTTGGTTCCCGAGGACCCCGCGCGGCCCGACGGCCCGAAGGTGAAGCTGTTCGTGGCGCGGATCGCGTCGCAGAGCGCGAACCCGCGCCCGGATCCCCTGCTGATCATCACCGGCGGCCCCGGCCAGAGCACGGTGGACTTCTATCTGGAAGCGCGCTTCGCGTTCGAGCCCGCGCGCCGCGAGCGCGAGCTGATTCTCGTCGACCAGCGCGGCACGGGCCGGTCGGCCGAAGGCTTCGGCTGCAGCGTGCCCGACGACCTCGCGCTCGAGACCGCCGGTCCGCAGGCGCTCGAGTCATTCCTCGACGCGTGCTTGGCGGAGCTCCGGCACGATCCGCGGTTCTACTCGACGTCGGTGGCCGTGCGCGATCTCGACCGGGTGCGCGCCGCGCTCGGCCTCGAGCGATGGAACGTCTACGGCATCTCCTACGGCACGCGCGTCGCGCAGCACTACTTGAAGCGCTTCCCGGAGCGCGTGCGCTCGATCGTCATCGACGGCGTGGTGCCGCCGGACCTCGCCTTGGGACCCGACGTGGCTCGCGAGGCGCAGCGCGCGCTCGACCGGATCTTCGAGCGCTGCGCGGCCGACTCGGGGTGCGCGGCGAAATTCCCCGGCCTCCCCGCCGAGTTCGAGTCCTTGCTCGCGCGGCTCGCGGCCTCGCCCGTCGACATGCCCGAGCCCGGCGCGCGGGCCGGCGTCGCGCCGGCGCGGTTCACCGACATGCATCTGCGCGCGCTCGTCCGATTCTTGAGCTACAACCAGGCGACCGTCGCGCTGATCCCGTTGCTGATCCACCAGGGCGACGCCGGCAATTACGAAGCGCTGTTCGGCCAGGCACGCACGACCTTGAAGGGGCTGCCCGAGTCGCTGAGCTTCCCGATGAGCAACTCGGTGCTGTGCACGGAGGACGTGCCGTTCTTCGCGGCGGATGCCGGCGACGGCCTCGACAAAACCTATCTCGGCCGGCGGCTCGTCGACGCCACGCGCCAGATCTGCACGCGCTGGCCCGCCGGCGAGATCGACCCGGACTTCAAGGCGCTGGTTGCGGAGCCGACGCCGGCGCTGCTGCTGTCCGGCTCGAACGATCCGATCACGCCGCCCACCTACGCCGAGCGCGTGATCGCCGGCGGCCTGCACAACAGCAAGCATCTCGTCGGCCGCGATCAGGGCCACGGCCTGCTCCTGGTCGGCTGCACGCCCCGGCTGCTTCGTGAGTTTCTCGAAAAGCCCGTGCCGAACGAGCTCGACGCTGGTTGCCTCGCGCTCGAGCCGCCGCTGCCGTTTTTCTTGAGCCCGCTCGGACCCGCGCCATGATCGAGGTCGACGGCCTGCACAAGCAGTTCGGCGCCGTACGAGCTCTCGACGGTGTGAGCTTCCGCGCCGGTGACGGCAAGATCACGGGTTTGCTCGGGCCGAATGGCGCCGGCAAGTCCACGTGCCTCCGCATCCTCGCGACCGTGCTCGAGCCCGATCGCGGCACCGCCCGCATCGGCGGCGTGGACCTCGCGGCGGACGCGCTGCGCGCGCGGCGCTCGCTCGGCGTGTTGCCCCACAGCTCCGGCCTGTATCAGAACCTCACGGCGCGCGAGAACATCGCCTACTACGGGCGCCTGCACGGCCTGCCGCCGGCCGAGCTCGAGCGCCGGACCAAAGACCTGCTCGAGCGCCTCGATCTCGGCGCGATCGCGGATCGGCGCGCGAAAGGCTTCTCGCAGGGCGAGCGCACGAAGGTCGCGCTCGCGCGCGCGCTCGTCCACAACCCGCAGCACCTCCTGCTCGACGAGCCGACCAACGGCTTGGACGTCATGGCGACACGACATCTGCGCGACTGGCTGCGCGAGCTGCGCGCCCAGGGCCGCTGCGTGCTGCTCTCGAGCCACGTAATGCAGGAGGTCGACGCGCTCGTCGACGAGCTCGTGATCGTGGCGGCCGGCCGGGTCGCGCTCGCCGGAACGCCGGGCGATCTCGCCGCGCGCTTCCCGGGCCGCAGCCTCGAGGAGATCTTCGTCGAAGCCGTAGGCGGCGCGGGAGCGGCATGATCGCGACGTTGCTCACGGTCTGCCGCAAGGAGATCCTCGAGACCCTGCGCGAGCGGCGCGCGATCGTGTCGCTGCTGTTCGGCCTGCTGCTGGGACCGGCGGTGTTCGCGGTGCTGATCAATGTCGTCGTCAAGCAGAACGTGTCGGCCGCAGAGGACCCGCTGTCGATCGTGATCTTGGGCGCCGAACGCGCCCCGAATCTCGTCGCGTTCCTGAAGGCGCGCAACATCCACGACGTGGCCCAGCCCGACTTCGCCGACGTCGACGGCGCAGCGGCGGCGGTCGCCGCCGGCCAGCGCGACCTCGTGCTCGTGATCGACGACCAATTCGCGGACGACTTCGGAACCGAGCAAGCCGCGCGCGTCACGCTCGTCCTCGACCGGTCCAAGAATCGCACGATGAGCCGCGCGCAGCGCGTGCGCGGCGCCGTCGACGCGTATGGGCAGCAGATCGGCACGCTGCGGCTCCTCGCGAGCGGCGCGAGCCCCGGTCTGCTCCGGCCGCTGGTGCTCGACGAGTACGACGTGTCGACGCCGGCCGGCCGTTCCGCGTTGCTGCTGGGCGTGCTCACCTACTTCCTGTTGTTCGCGACATTGAGCGGCGGGCTGCACCTCGCGATCGATTCCACCGCCGGCGAGCGCGAGCGCAAGTCGCTCGAGCCATTGCTCACGCTCCCGGTGAGCCGCACCGCGGTGCTGCTCGGCAAGATGACCGCGACGCTGTTCTTCATGATCGTGTCGCTCGCGCTCACGCTGGCGGCGTTCAAGTTCTCGCTCGCCCGCATGCCTCTCGATCAGCTGGGCATGAGCTCGAGCTTCGGTCTGCGCACGGCGCTGCTGACTTTCGCGGTGATCTGTCCGATCGCGCCGCTCGGCGCCGCGTTGATGACGCTGATCGCGTCGTTCTCGAAGACCTACCGCGAAGCGCAGACCTACCTCACGTTCGTGCTGCTCGTGCCGACGATGCCGGTGATGTTCGCGTCGATGCTGAACGTGGAGCCCGCGCGGAAGCTCATGTGGATCCCGAGCCTGAGCCAGCACCTGCTGGTCACAACCCTGATCAAGGGCCAGCCGCTCGTGCCCTCGTACGTGCTGTTGTCGGTCGCGAGCAGCCTCGCGCTCGGCGCGCTCGTCGGCTGGCTGGCCACGCGGCTCTATCAGCGCGAAGCAATTCTCGGTTGAGCGCTCGCTTCCAGTTATGTAAATCGGAGCGTGCCGCTTCTGGGAGCGTGGTCACGTAAGCAGCCGCTCCGCCGCTGCAAAGTTCGGGTCGTACTCGCCGTGCGACCAGAAACGATGCAACAACGTGAACCCGAGCCGCAGCATCTCGAGCCGACCTACGACGCGCTGACCGGCGCGTTGACGCGCACGAGCTTCGTCACCTTGCTGCACGAGCACGCAGCCGCCGCGGAGCGCTCGGGCAGCGTCTTCAGCCTGTGTCTCGTCGACCTCGATCGCCTGCGCAACATCAACGATGCGCGCGGCGCCACCATCGGCGACCAAGTGCTCGCGAGCCTCGCTTCCCGCTTGCGCTCGGTGCTCGATGCGCCCGCGTGGCACCGCTCGGAATACACGTTCGGCCGGCACGACGGCGGCACGCTCGCCGTGCTCGCGCGGCCGTGCAGCGCGAATCAGGCGGAGCTGCTCGCCGAGGCCTTGCGGTTCGGCGTGTCCGAGAGCCCGCTCGCGCAGGGCGTCGGCGCCACCGTGTCGATCGGCGTGGCGCAACACCGGATCGGCGAGTCGATCGACTCGCTGCTCGCGCGCGCCGAGAGCGCGTTGCACTTGGCGAAGCAATTCGGCCGCGACCGAGTCGAGGTTGCGCGCACGCCGCCCACGCGAACCGAGCGCGCGAAGGTCGTCGGCATCCACGACTGGCGCGGCTGAGCGCCCGGTGTATTCCCGATACTCGCTCCGCCGAATCCGAGGCCGGCGAACAGGTCTGGGCGCGCGCGATTGGTGCCCTGTGGTCTTCACGAGCGCTCGGTGGCCCTGCGAGCGCAGCCGCAATTCGCGGAAACCACCACTGCGAATGGCGGCGCTCGGGAACCGGTTTCAGTGTCAAACGTGTAGGTGTAGGGGTGCTGCGCCCTCGAGATGGTCTCGAGCGCCCAACGATCACGCACGAAATTTGCATCGAGCCACGCGCGGGGGGGCCGGATGCCGCGGAGAGCATCGGGGCAGCCGATCTAGGCCGGGAGCGGTACTTTACCCGCTACAAAAACAGGAAAAGGGGTTGGAACTTCACTGGAACAAGTGCGGCGGCGCATGGTGCCGCCTCGAGCACCTCGACCCGCGCGCGGTGGGTTCAGCGGGCGTATTTGTCATCTGGCGCAGCGGTGACCCTGCTCGCCAAGCGTCGGCGGTGCTCTACGTAGGTCACGGCTGGCTGGCAGCAGAAATCGCCCGATGTCAACGCAGCGCACTCTTTCAGCGTCCTGCGGACTTGTACATCACTTGGGCCGGCATCCCGGATGCTCGGGACATCGAGCCGGTTGCAGCCTACCTGTATCAGCAGTTGAGGCCGACGTGGGGCGATGTGGTCCCGCCATCCACTCTACTGCCGGTCAATCTACCCCTGACGGCCTAACACGCCTGGGCCACCTTCCACCGTAGGTCACGTGCCCCGCGGACCTCCGCATTGCGAACGCGGCGCTCGCCCGGTTCGAGCCCCGGGAGCGGCGCGGCACCCTTTTTCGTTCCATTCGTGTACATCTATGGAGGTGTTGCGCATGGAAGACCTGATCTGGCTGTCGGGCGGCGCGCTGTTCGGTATTGGGATATTCGCTATCGCATTCCGAGACAGTCTGCTTCGGTTGATTCGTTCGCGCTGGCTGCGTGACGACCGGACGCCCGGACGCGGGAGCTAGGAACTCGCTAACGCTCGTTCCAGCGCGCCCGCTCTTCGTCGATCGCGGGCCGTGCTTCGTCTTCACCCGGTCGCTGGAGCGGCCGCGCTTGTACGGCGCTTCCATTCGCTTCGCCACGATGCCCTCTCGGCCGCTCTTGTCGCTGCGCGAATAGCTCGACGCCGAGCGACACACCTAACCCGAATCGGACGTTGGTGGATCGTCTGGGACAGCGCGCTACTTTCCGATACAGAACGTCGAGAAGATCTCCCCGAGCAGGTCGTCGCTCGTGAGCTCGCCCGTGAGCTCGCCGAGCGCGGCTTGCGCGCCGCGGAGCTCTTCCGCCGCGAGCTCGAGCGCCTGGTCGAGCTCGGCGCGCGCCGCAACCAAGTGGCGCTGCGCGCGCGTGAGCGCGTCGAGATGCCGGCGCCGGGCGCTGAACGTGCCCGCGACCTCCGGGCTGAAGCCGGCGAGCGTTTGCAGGTGCGTTGTCACGAGATCGAGCCCGGCCCCGGTGAGCGCCGAGATGCGCACGACGTGCAGATCGCCGAGCTCGGTCGCGGCCGCGCGGCCGTCGGCGAGGTCGATCTTGTTGCGCACGACGGTGAACGCCACTTGGGCACCGAGCGCGGCCCGCGCGGCGGCGGCCGTGGCGTCGAGCGGCTCGCGGACGTCCGCGACCCAGAGCACGCGGTCGGCACGGCCGACCTCGACGTGGGTGCGCCGCAGACCCTCGCGCTCGACCGGGTCCGCCGCTTCGCGCAGGCCCGCCGTGTCGACGATCGTGATCGGCAGCCCGCCGAGCGTCAGGTGCTCGCGCAGCGGATCGCGCGTCGTGCCGGGCACGTCGGTGACGATCGCGGCGTCGTAGCCCGCGAGTCGGTTCAGCAGGCTCGACTTACCGGCGTTCGGTGGTCCGGCGATCGCGACGCTCAAGCCGTCGCGCAGCACGCTCCCCTGGCGCGCCTGGGCCGTGAGCGCGTGGAGCCGGGCGCCGAGCGTGTCGATCGTGGCGGCGCACTCCCCGCCCGCGCCGAACGGCAGCTCCTCGTCGGGGAAATCGAGCCACGCCTCGATGCGCACGCGGAGCTCGGTGAGCCCGGCCTGCAGCTCCCCGACGGCGACCGAGAACTGGCCGTCGAGCGAGCGCAGCGCGGCGCGCGCCGCAACGCCCGAGCCGCTCGCGACGAGATCGGCGACGGCTTCGGCCTGCAGCAGGTCGAGCTTGTCGTTCAAGAACGCGCGCAACGTGAACTCGCCGGGCTCGGCCGGGCGCGCGCCGAGCGCGTACGCGCGCGCGAGCAGGAGATCGCCGACGACGCGGCCGCCGTGGCAGTGCAGCTCGACGACGTCCTCGCCGGTGTAGGAATTCGGCGCCGGGAAGGAGAGCAACAGGCCCCGGTCGATGCGTTGGCCTTCGCCGTCGCGGAACGTGCAGAGCTCCGCGTAGCGCGCGCGCGGCTCGATGCCGCCCAGCGCGCGGCCGATCGCGCCTGCCGCGGGCCCCGACACGCGGACGATCGCGACCGCGCCGTGACCGGGCGCAGTGGCGAGAGCCGCAATAGTGTCGTCGCGCCGATACTGCACTTGCGTTCCGGGGGCGCGCGAGTCTAACGGGCTACGTCGACTCCCGCGCGACGAGCGTGTTGATCCGCCACTGCTGCAAGAGCCCGAGGCCGGTGTTCGTGAGCCAGTACAGCACGAGGCCGGTTGGGAAGAAAAAGAACATCCCGGCGAACACCAGCGGCATGATCTGCATCATCCGCGCCTGCACGGGGTCGGGCGGCGGCGGGCTCATCTTCGTCTGGAGGAACATCAGGCCACCGAGGATCGTCGGCAGAACGAACCACGGGTCGCGCGATGATAGATCGTCGATCCACAGCATGAACGGCGCCTGCCGCATCTCCACGCTCTCGACGAGCACCCAGTAGAACGCGAAGAAGAACGGCATCTGGATCAGCACGGGCAAGCAGCCCGCGGCGGGATTCACCTTCTCCTTGCGGTAGAGCTCCATGAGCGCTTGGCTCTGCGCTTGTCGGTCCTCTTTGTGGCGCTCTTGCAGGGCTTTCATCTTCGGCGCGAGCTTCCGCATCTTCGCCATCGAGCGCCCGCTCATCGCGGTGAGCTTGTAGAACGCGAGCTTGATCAGGAACGTCATGAGCACGATCGCCAAACCCCAATTCCCGACCCACCGCTCGATCGTCGACAGGACCAGGAACAGGATCTGCGATACCGGTTTCAGGGCGCCGTAGTCGACCGTGTACTCGAGCTCCTCGCCGATGGCCTTGAGCTGGTCTTGCAGCTTCGGGCCGACGAACAGCGTGTAGTGGTAGTCGAGCGGCGTCGCGGCGCTGACGTCGGTGGGCTTACCGATCGCGCGGATCATCCACTCGCGGTTGTCTTCCGGGCCGTACGCGGCGGCGTGGTAGCTCACCTCGTCGTCGCGGGGCGGAACTGCGGCAGTGACGAAGTGATGTTGGATCGCGCCGAGCCAGCCGCCCTTCTTCACTTGATCGCGCGGCGCTTTGGCGAGGTTGTCGACCTTGAGCTTGTCGAACTTGTCGCCGTCGTAGAGCACGGGGCCGGTGACGGAGTACGAATCGACGGACGTGTAGCTGCGTTTCACCGGCTTGTGGAGCCGGATCATCTGTAGGTACGGGGCACCGCGCCAGCTCGCACCGGGTTGGGTGGTGCCGGTCAGCGCGAGGTCCACGGCGTAGTGGCCGCGGCGGAACGTGTAGGTCTTCTTCGCCGTGAGTGGGCTGCCGTCGCCCGCCCATTCGAGCGTCACTACGAGCTCGTCTTGCCCCGCCGCCAGCTCGTAATCGTGGCTCGTGCTGCGGAACGTAGCCTGGTGATTCGGATCTTGGCTGCCGTCCACCGCGCGCAATCCGGTCTGGATCAGGAAGCGATCTTCGGGCAAATAGTCGAGAAGACGCACGATCTTGCCGGGTTCGTGTTTTGCGACCGGATACTCGGGAAGGTCGGCGCGCACCACGTCGCCGCCGTGCAGGTCGATCAGCACGTCGAGCACGTCGGTGCGAACGTGGACGACGTCGCTGGGAGCGGTGGCCGCCCCCGCGCCGGGCGGCGTGGACGGCGCCGCCGTGGGCGCGCCGCCCTCGACGCTAGGCAGCTGGTCGGCCGGGTTCGTCGGCGTCGAAATGCCCGTCGGCGAGATCGACGGATTCACCATGTTCACCGCCGGCAGCGGCGGCGGGTGATCGGCAACCCACGCCGTGTACGCGAGCCAAAGCATCGCGAATAGCGAGAGCCACAATGCGACGCGGATGTTATCCATCGCGGCCGGCGAGAGCGACCTTCGTGAGTCGCGCGAAGTGCTTGTCGAGGCTGTCGCGCAGCGCGCGGCGGTCGGCGCGATCGGCGCCAGGCCGCGCGAGGATCACGAAGTCCCAAGGCGGCAGTTGTCGGTGCATTCGAAAGCTTTCCCTGGCGAGCCGCTTGAGCTTGTTACGGTCGACTGCTCGCTTAGCCGCACGCCGCGAGATCGTCAGACCGAGTCTGGCGATCGAACGTTCATTGGGTCGGCCGAGCACCGTGAAGTACTGATCGTTGGAGCGGGCGGGATTGGCGAAGACTCGCCCAAACTCGGTCGGGGTATGTAAACGCTGTAGAGGGGAAAATCCTGCCGGGTTGGCTCGCAACGCGGCGCCAATTTTCGATCCGTCAGGGCGCGAGACGGGCGCGGCCTTTTTGCCGGCGGCTGGCCAAGACCTTGCGGCCGCCGCGAGTTGCCATCCGCGCACGAAAACCGTGGGTGCGCTTGCGGTGCAGATTGCTCGGTTGAAAAGTGCGTTTCATGGTGACGTCACCCGCAAGGCTAAAAGTGCTTTGGAAACAAAAGGATGTGGGCGGAACGAAAGCCGCGAACTGTACGCGGCATGCGCGGAAGTGTCAATACCGCGGAGCGCGATCGACGCGGGCCGCACGTGGTCTCTCGGTGCTCGCTCGACCTGTGGATAACTGCGGCGTGGAGAATTAGACTCACACGCCCTAGCCCAGCGCAACAACTCTAACTCGTCTCTCGAAGAGCTCCCGTGGCAGAGAACTCGGCGGTCTACTCGTCCCTTTGGAATCAATGCGTTCGCATGCTCGAGACGGTGCTCTCCGAGCAGCAGCTGAACACGTGGATTCGGCCGCTGCAGCCGATTGAGAGCGGCTCCGCGCTGAAGTTGCTGGCGCCGAATCGATTCGTGGTCGATTGGGTCCGTGCACACTGCCTGGAGCAGATCCGGAGCTGGTGGTCGGACCACGGTCAAGCGGGCTCGGAGGTCGTCATCGAGGTGGGCAGTCGGCCGGTCGCGCGTCGCGACGTCGCGCCCGTCGACAGCGAGCCGCGGATTGCGCCTCCGCAGCTCCTCGGTAGCCGATTGAACCCGGCGTTCACGTTCGACAGCTTCGTCGAGGGCAAGAGCAATCAGCTCGCGCGAGCGGCCGCCGTGCAGGTCGCGAAGAACCCCGGCAGCGCCTACAACCCGTTGTTCATCTACGGCGGCGTAGGCCTCGGCAAAACGCACTTGATGCACGCGATCGGCAACGTCATCGTCGCGGCGGATCCGAGCGCGCGGGTGGCGTACGTGCACTCCGAGCGGTTTGTCAGCGACATGGTCCGCGGCCTCCAGCACAACACGATCGCAGACTTCAAACGTTCGTATCGAACGCTCGACGCACTGCTGATCGACGACATTCAGTTCTTCGCGGGCAAGGAGCGCTCACAGGAGGAGTTCTTCCATACTTTCAATGCGTTGCTCGAAGGTCAGCGGCAGATCATCCTGACCTGCGACCGCTACCCGAAGGAAGTCAACGGACTCGAGGAACGACTCAAATCGCGATTCGGTTGGGGGTTGACGGTGGCCATCGAGCCGCCCGAGCTCGAGACGAGCGTTGCCATCCTCATGAGCAAGGCCAGCGCGGAGAACGAGTCGTTGCCGGAGGAGGTGGCGTTCTTCATCGCGCAGCGAATTCGGTCGAACGTGCGCGAGCTGGAGGGCGCCTTGCGGCGCGTGCTCGCGAACGCGCGTTTCACCGGCCAGACGATCACGCTCGAGTTCGCGAAAGAGGCGTTGCGCGACGTGCTCGCGCTGCAGGACAAGCTCGTAACCGTCGAGAACATCCAGAAGACGGTTGCGGAGTATTTCAAAATCCGGATCGGAGATTTATTGTCGAAGCGGCGCAGCCGCTCGATTGCGCGGCCGCGCCAGATAGCGATGGCACTTGCGAAAGAGCTCACGACCCACAGCTTGCCCGAGATCGGCGACGGTTTCGGCGGTCGTGATCACACGACCGTGCTGCATGCCTGTCGGCGGATCAAGGGATTGCGCGACACTGAGACGCGTGTTGCAGAGGACTATAACAACCTCTTGAGAACCCTGACGGCATAGCGGGGATCAGTTGTCCGGAAGTTGGGGATAAGTTTTCATGCACAGGTAGGGCACAGCGAAAAGGTTTGTTGCTCACGTTCTCGGCGGCTTGCAACTCGCGGATACAGAAGTAGAAATAGACTTATACAGCGAATTTGCAGAGCTCAATAGCTACAACTAAACGCTCAAGAATAGGTAGAAGCAATAATGAAGTTCAGCGCATCTCGGGAAACGATCCTGAAGCCTCTGCAGACGGTCGTGGGTGTGGTGGAGCGACGGCAGACGATGCCGATTCTCAGCAACGTGTTGCTGAGCGCGCAGGAGGGGAAGCTCCACGTGACGGCGACCGACCTCGAAGTAGAGATGGTCGCCGAGGCCGAGGTTGCGGTGGACACGGGCGGCGAGATCACGGTGCCCGGGCGAAAGCTCCACGAGATCTGTCGGGCGCTGCCGGAGGGCGCAAACCTCGAGGTTAGCCTGAGCGGTGAGCGATTGACGGTGAAGGCCGGCCGCAGCCGCTTCACGCTATCGACGTTGCGCGCCGCGGATTTTCCGACGGTGGAGGAGTTGGCCGCAAAGCAGACGCTGCGGATCGGCCGGCAGGATCTCCGGAAGCTCGTCGACAAAACGCACTTCTCGATGGCGCAACAAGATGTCCGCTACTACCTCAACGGGCTGTTGCTCGAGACGGAGCGCAAGAAGCTGCGGGCGGTGGCCACCGACGGGCATCGGCTCGCCCTATCGGAGGTCGAGCTCGCGAGCCCGGCGGCCCGCGACGAGCAATTGATCGTTCCACGCAAAGGCGTGCTCGAGCTCGGTCGGCTGCTCGAAGGCGAGGGCGACGTTGAAATCGCGCTCGGTGCGAATCATATTCGCGTCCAGATCGATGGAAATCGACTCACTTCGAAGCTCATTGACGGTCGTTTCCCCGAATATGCACGCGTGATCCCAAACCAGCCGCGTAACGTGCTCACCGCGGACCGGAACCTTCTGCGGCAAGCGCTACAGCGGACTGCGATCCTCTCGAACGAGAAATACCGCGGTGTCCGATTGGAGCTCAACGGCAATACCGTGGTCCTTCAGGCCAACAACCCGGAGCAGGAAGAGGCTGTCGAAACACTCGAGATTGCCTACAGCGGCGACGCCATGGAGATCGGTTTCAACGTCAACTATCTCCTCGATGCACTGGCTGCCGTCGACACGGACCAAGTGGAGCTCGGCGTCACCGACTCCAATTCGAGCTGCCTGATCCGGGAGCCGGGCGGTGGTGGAACCAAGTTCGTTGTCATGCCAATGCGCCTTTGAAGCACCCCGGGACGTGAGACTGGCCACCCCTTGGCGCTGAGCCGAGTCCATGTCACGACGCTGCGGTGCCTGCAAGACGCGCAGCTGGCTCTCGATCCCACCCTGACCTACATCCTTGGCCCGAACGGCGCGGGAAAGACCAGCCTTCTGGAGGCTATTTTCCTGCTTGGCCGCGGACGATCGTTTCGGACGCGTCAGCTGCGTCGGCTGGTGATGCGCGGAAGCAGCGGATTCGCGGTGTTCGCCGAGATTGCAACGGCGGCTCGGAACCGACGCGTCGGCGTGGCCTGGGCCGGGGGACGCCTCGAAAAGCGGATCGATGGGGAACCCGCGGCGGGAACGGCGGCGCTGGCGGGGCTGTTCCCGGTCCACGTCATCGACCCGAGCTCCCACGAGCTCGTTCAGGGGACACCGAGCGAGCGAAGGCGGTTTCTCGATTGGGGGGTGTTCCACGTGGAACACGGGTATCTGGATGCGTGGCGTCGCTACCGACGCCTGCTCGGTCAGCGGAATGCAGCTCTCAAGAGCGCCGCCGGGCCGGACGAGCTTCGGGCCTGGTCCACGCCGCTGGCTGAGGCAGGGGAGACCGTCCACGGGTTGCGCAGCCGATATCTGCGGCTCCTGACGCCCGCAGTCGAGAAGGCAGGCTCCGCCCTGTTGGATTCTCCGCTGACGGTGGGCTACGCCGCGGGTTGGGACACGGCTCGTCGTCTCGTCGAGGTGCTGGAGCAGCAGGAAGGCCGCGACCGTCAATTCGGCAACACGGAAGCGGGGCCTCATCGAGCAGATCTGTCGGTGTTGCTCGGTGCGCACCCAGCGCGGGAAGAGGCGTCACGCGGCCAACAGAAACTCGCCGCCGCCGCGCTGGTACTGGCGCAGGCGCGAGTCCACGCGGGACAGCTCGGTGCGCCGGGAACCCTGCTCGTCGACGACCCCGCCGCCGAGCTCGACGCCAACGCGCTCGATCGACTACTGGCGGAGCTCTACGGCACGCCAGCTCAACTTGTGCTCACCGGACTCACGTCCGTCCAACTACCTGTTCGGGCTGGTTTTCCGGTGTTTCACGTGGAACGCGGAGGAGTCCACGCGCTATAATGAGTCCACCCACCGCGAGAGAACCGGTTCAGGATGAGCCAGAACGAGAATAGCGCCTATACCTCTAAGAATATCAAGGTCTTAAAGGGTCTCGAGGCTGTCAGAAAGCGACCGGGCATGTACATCGGAGACACCGATGATGGCACCGGCCTGCACCACATGGTGTTCGAGGTCGTCGACAACTCCGTCGATGAGGCGCTTGCCGGCTACTGCAAGGAAATCTCGGTCACGATTCACTCGGATGAATCGATCACGGTCGTCGACGACGGCCGCGGTGTTCCCGTCGACATTCACCCCGAAGAAGGCCGCTCTGCGGCCGAAGTCATCATGACCGTCCTGCACGCCGGCGGTAAGTTCGATGACGATTCGTACAAGGTCTCGGGCGGATTGCACGGAGTCGGCGTGTCCGTGGTGAACGCGCTGTCCGAGCTGCTCGTGCTAACGATCTACCGCGACGGGCAGGTCCATCAACAGACCTATCGGATGGGGGAGCCGGACGCGCCGCTCGCGGTGGTCGGCAAGACCGACCGCAATGGCACCACTATCCACTTCAAGCCGAGCTCCACGATCTTTTCGAACATCGAGTTCGACTATGACACTCTCGCTAAGCGGTTGAGAGAGCTGTCGTTTTTAAACTCCGGCGTCCGCATCATGCTCACCGACGAGCGCGAGGATCGGAACGACGTCTTCCAGTTCGAAGGGGGTATCGAGGCGTTCGTCAGGCACCTCAATCGCAATAAGACGCCGATCCATCCCACGATCATCTACTTCACCGAGACCCGCAGCTCGATCCAAGTGGAGGTCGCACTCCAATGGAACGACGGCTATCAGGAAGGGATGTTCTGCTACACGAACAACATCCCGCAGCGTGACGGCGGCACACACCTGATCGGCTTCCGCGCCGCGCTCACGCGCACGCTCAACGCCTACATCGAGAACGAAGGGGTCGGCAAGCGCGAGAAGATCGCCACGTCGGGTGACGACGCGCGCGAAGGTCTCATGGCCGTGCTGTCGGTGAAGCTGCCGGATCCGAAGTTCTCGTCGCAGACCAAGGACAAGCTCGTCTCGTCCGAAGTGAAGGCGGTGGCGGAGTCTGTCGTTGCCGCCCACCTTGAGGCATTCCTGCTCGAGCATCCGGCCGAGGCCCGCGCGATCGTCGGCAAGATCATCGACGCCGCGCGCGCCCGTGAGGCCGCGCGCAAGGCGCGCGAGCTGACGCGTCGCAAGGGCGCACTCGACGTCGCCGGCTTGCCGGGGAAGCTCGCGGACTGCCAGGAGAAGGATCCCGCGTTGTCCGAGCTGTTCCTCGTCGAGGGCGATTCCGCCGGCGGCTCCGCGAAGCAGGGACGCGATCGCCGCACGCAGGCCGTCTTGCCGCTCAAAGGCAAGATCCTGAACGTCGAAAAAGCTAGATTTGACAAGATGTTACAGTCGCCGGAGGTGGGCACGCTGATCACCGCCCTCGGCTGCGGCGTCGGTCGGGACGAGTTCGACGTCGCGAATCTGCGCTACCACCGGATCATCATCATGACCGACGCGGATGTCGACGGCTCGCACATCCGCACGCTGCTGCTGACGTTCTTCTACCGGCAGATGCGCGAGCTCATCGAACGCGGTCACATCTACATCGCGCAACCGCCGCTCTACAAGCTCAAGCGCGGCAAGCAGGAGCACTACGTCAAGGACGACGCCGAGCTCAACTCGCTGCTGCTCACGAGCGCCACCGCCGAGGCGCTCCTCCATCCAGGTCCGGACGCGGCGCCGATTCAAGGCAAGACGCTAGAGGGTCTCGCGCTCCACTACATGGAAGCGAACTCGATCATTCAGCGCTGGGGCAAGCGCTACGACAGCAACGTGCTGCGCGCGATCATGTCGCTGCCGGAAATGACAGCCACCGAGTTCGAGAATGCCGACTCGCGCGAGCGCTGGAGCACGCAACTCGAGGCACAGCTCAAGGTGCTCAACGGCGGCGGTCCGCGCTACCGCGTGCATGCCCAGCCGGGCGGCGAGGGCGTCGACCCGAGCGTCCTCGTCACGCGCGAGCACCACGGCATCGTCAGCACCAAGACCATTCACCAGGGCTTCTTTAGATCCCCAGAATATCGTCGACTTGCAGCGATCGGTACCGAACTGAAGGATTTGTTGAGTCCCGGCGCCGTCGTGGAGCGTGGCAAGGAGCGGCGCGACGTCACGTCATTCGCCGATGCCATCGACTGGCTGATGTTGCAAGCGAAGCAGGGCCAGACGATCCAGCGCTACAAGGGCTTGGGCGAGATGAACCCCGCGCAGCTTTGGGACACCACGGTCAACCCCGAGACCCGCCGGCTCATGCAAGTCCGCATCGAAGACGCGGTCGCGGCGGACGAGATCTTCACGACGCTGATGGGCGACGAGGTCGAGCCGCGCCGCGAGTTCATCGAGCGCAACGCCCTGGCCGTCGCGAACCTGGACGTCTGAGCTCCGCCGTCACGCGCCTCGCTCGCGATTCGGGCGTTCCTGGGCGGGCCGAGCCACGGCCCTCCCGGTGATCTCGGCGACCTTGCCCTCGATCCACGCCTGGGCTCGCTCGTTGACGGCACGCGGCTCGAGACCCGCCGTCGCGATCGGCGGACCGATCACGACGCGGACCGTGCCGCGCCGCTTCAACCATCCGCGCCGCGGCCAAAACTCCCCGGCGTTGTGCGCAACCGGAATCACCGGCCGGCCCGTCTCGGCGGCGAGCAGCGCGCCGCTCAGGCCGTAACGTTTCGTCTCCCCGACCGGCACGCGCGTCCCCTCCGGGAAGATCACCACCCACAGGCCTTCATCGAGCCGCGCTCGGCCCTGTGCGAGCACCTGCTGCACGGCGGCGGAGCCGCCGCGCCGGTCGATCGCGATCGGCTTCAGCATCGGCAGCACCCAGCCGAACACGGGGATCCACATGAGCTCGCGCTTCAGTACCCAGGTCTGCCGCGGAAAGATCTCGATCTGCGCGATCGTCTCCCACGCCGAGGAGTGCTTCATGAGCACGATCGCGCTACCGCTCGGCAAATGCTCGCGACCTTCGACGATGTAGTCGAGCCCACACAGCCGGCGCACCAGGCCCATGACCGAGCGGGCCCAACTCCGCGCCACGCCGTAAGTCACCGCGCGCGGGAGCACGACTGACAGCAGCGCCACGGCGCCGTAGACCGGCACCGACAGAAACAGATACAGCGTGAACGCGATCGAGCCGAGCCACTGGCGCACGGCCTACTGCCCCCGCCGCTCTGCGAGCAGCGCGCGAGCCGCGGCGCCGAGGTCGTCGAACACCTCGGCGCGCCCTGATGGGAGCGCACGCTCCGTCGCCGCGCCGGTCCCCGTGCGAACGAGGATCGGTCGGGCGCCCACCGCTTCGGCCGCTTCGACATCGCTCGAGCGGTCGCCGACGAACGGGATGTTCGCGAGCGTCACGCCGAGGTCGCGCTCGGCGCGTCGCAACAGCGCCGTCCGCGGCTTGCGGCAGTCGCACCCGTCGTCCGGATGGTGCGGGCAGTAGTAGATTCCCGCGAGCTCCCCTCCCGCGGCGCGCACCGCGTCCCTCATCCGGTCATGGATGTCTTGGAGGATGCTCTCGGTGAGCAATCCGCGGGCGATGCCCGACTGGTTCGTCACTACCACGGTCCGATACCCGGCGCGCGTGAGCGCCGCGATCCCCTCGAGGCTGCCCGCGATCGGTCGCCACTCGGCCACCGACTTGATGAACTCCCCGGAGTCCTCGTTGATGACACCGTCGCGGTCCATCACGACGAGCTTCGCCGGCGGACCCGCCACGCGTCAGCTCCGAAGCCGCTCCGCCAGGAACGGCTCGAGCTCGCGCACGGCGATCCGCGTCTGCTCGCAGCTGTCGCGTTCTCGTACCGTCACCGTGTCCGCGGACAACGTGTCGCCGTCCACGGTGATGCAGTAGGGCGTGCCCGCCTCGTCCTGCCGGCGATAGCGCCGTCCGATCGCCCCCTTCTCGTCGTAGTAAACGCTGAAGTGCTTGCGAAGCTCCCGATAGATGCCCAGCGCCTTCTCCGGCATCCCGTCCTTCTTCACGAGCGGGAACACCGCCGCCTTGATGGGCGCCAGCCGTGGATGCAGCTTCAGCAGCGTCCGCGGCTCGCCGCCGACCTGGTCCTCCGCATAGGCGTCGCAGAGAAACGCGAGCGCACCGCGATCGGCGCCGGCGGACGGCTCGATCACGTACGGCAGATAACGGCGCGCCTCCTCGTTGGTCTCCTGATCGTCGAAGTAGCGCAGATCCTTGCCGCTCATCTGCATGTGCTGCCGGAGGTCGAAGTCGGTCCGGTTCGCAACGCCCTCGAGCTCGCTGCGGCCGAACGGGAAGTCATACTCCACGTCGGCGCAGGCTGCGGCATAGTGCGCGAGCTCCGAACTGTCGTGCTCGCGAAGGTGCAGGTTGCCGGGTCGAATCCCGAGGGCGATGTACCATTGGAAGCGCCGCTCGCGCCAGTACTCGTACCATTGCGCAGCTTCGGCCGGTCGGCAGAAGAATTCGATCTCCATCTGCTCGAACTCGCGGCTGCGGAACGTGAAGTTCCGCGGGTTGATCTCGTTGCGGAACGCCTTACCGATCTGGCCGATGCCGAAAGGCACGCGGACTCGTGCCGTGTCGCACACGTTCTTGAAGTTCACGAAGATTCCCTGCGCCGTTTCCGGCCGCAGGTACGTGATGCTCGAATTGTCCTCGAGCGCGCCGACGTGCGTCTTGAACATCAGATTGAACGCACGCGGCGCGGTGAACGTGCCGGGCGCGGACGCGCCGGGCGCGATGACCCTCGCGCGCACGCTCTCGTCCTTCAGGGCGTCCGGCACCGCGATCGGCCGCGCCGTGCGGCCCGGCCGCGCTTTGAGGATCGCGGCTATTCGCTTGCGGTGCGGCTCGAAGAGCTCGGCGTCGTCGGTCTTGCCCACCTCGCCGGGCGCGGCGAGCAGCACCTCGTCGTAGCGTTCCTTGGCGCCGTCGGGCGCCGTGATCTCGAGTGCGTAGACGGCAAGCTGATCGGCGCGGTAGCGAGCGCGCGTCTCGCGGTCGTCGACCATCGGGTCGCTGAAGCCGCCGACGTGGCCGCTCGCTTCCCAGACCCTGGGGTTCATCAGCAATGCGCTGTCGAGACCTACCATGCCATAGGCGCTCGGCGCGCCCGCGGCGCGCGCCGTCTCGTCGTGGTGCGCCACCATGTCGTCCCACCACGCTTGCTTGAGATTACGCTTGAGCTCGACGCCGAGCGGCCCGTAGTCCCAGGCGCCGTTCAAGCCGCCGTAGATTTCGCTCGACGGGAAGATGAACCCCCGGCGTTTGCACAGCGACACGATTTTTTCCATGGAATCCATGAGCTCTCCGGGACCGGGCGATTCGAGAAGCGCGCCAGTATAGCGACGGCCGGGCGCCCTGACAGCGCGAGCGGACGAGGCGGCGGGCGCCCTAGCTCGCCCGTCTATTCGGGCGGCAGCGCTCTCTGCGCCATCGCGCGGGCGCCCCGCGACCTGGGGCCCGCGCCGCGCCCTCGCAGGGCAGGCTGGGCACTCGGGGCGGGGCCTTTCATTCGCGCACCGCGATCATGCATCATGCCTCCCGATGTGCACTGACTTGGCGCGCCGATAACCGACAAAGCGACCGCAGTCCCATCAAAAACAATGATCTAGTGCCGGTCCGACTGCTGGCACAAGAAGTGCACAGTGTGCGGCTCTATAACAGGGCAACTGCCGGCCATCCAGACGATGACGCCGGCAGCGACAACGATCGACAGACACCAACGGAGGAATTCTTCATGTCGCCAGCCGACGTTCTCAAGCTAATGAAGGAAAAGGGGGTCAAGTTCGTCGACTTCCGATTCACCGACACCATAGGTAAAGAGCAGCACGTCACGGTGCCGCATCACCAGTTCGAAATCGGCATCTTCGAAGACGGGAAGATGTTCGACGGTTCGTCGATCGCCGGCTGGAAGGACATCAACGAGTCCGACATGATCCTCATGCCCGATCCCGTCACCGCGGTTCTCGACGTCTTCACCGAAGAGCCGACGATGAACATCCGCTGCGACATCATCGAGCCTTCGACGATGCAGGGCTATGAGCGCGATCCGCGTTCCGCTGCGAAGCGCGGCGAGGCCTACATGAAGTCCACCGGCATTGCCGACGCCGCGTACTTCGGCCCGGAAAACGAATTCTTCATCTTCGACGACGTACGCTGGGCCTCGCAGATGCAAGGTGCGTTCTACGCGATCGAGTCCGCCGAAGGCGCGTGGCAGAGCGGCAAAGTCATGGACGAGGGCAACATGGGCCACCGTCCGGGCGTCAAAGGCGGCTATTTCCCCGTGCCGCCGGTCGACTCGCTGCAGGACATTCGGGCGGCGATGTGCATGGCGCTCGAGGAGATGGGTCTCGTCGTCGAGGTGCACCACCATGAGGTCGCGACCGCCGGCCAGTGCGAAATCGGCGTGCGGTTCGGCACGCTGATCCAGAAGGCCGACGACGTCATGACGCTCAAGTACGTCATCCAGAACGTCGCCCACAGCTACGGCAAGACGGCCACGTTCATGCCGAAGCCGCTCATCGGCGACAACGGCAGCGGCATGCACGTGCA